>ERZ777011.105-NODE-105-length-128168-cov-4.246727_pt1 | contig 128168 bp, 98 predicted proteins | sample MGYA00374964_ERZ777011 | MGnify/ENA primary metagenome ERZ777011 (study PRJEB29310, sample SAMD00008975) | mouse gut metagenome | study: EMG produced TPA metagenomics assembly of the Metagenome analysis of fecal microbiota from mouse which was promoted... | reverse complement strand
TAGTTATTTATAAGCAGACCCCCGCCCGATAATTTTCAATTATCGCTACCAAACCCCAAAAAATAAAAAATTTTTCGGCAGCCCCCTTTACCTAACGGCTAATTAGGTGAAGGGGTTTTCTTTTGTTCTTACGGAGGACACCTGATTTACTGCACTTTGACAACTTCATATCTGTGTGTCAGGCACACATCCGGCCGGCCGGAGAGCCGGAAAGCACCAGTCAGGATACGCCATGCGGAAGAATGCCGGTCTTTGGCATTCTTTTATGTGAGACATAGAACTTCTTAGGCTGCATAATTTGCAGGCTTAGAAATTCTTCCCACATTTTCCAAGCGAGAAATACCCGTGGCTGTACTGCCCGTGGTGGGGCAGGATGCGATGAAACCGGCCGGAGATAATGATACTTCCACGGCAGTGGCCCGCAAAAGCAGCGGGAAAATGCACACCCACGTTTGAGAAAGAATGTGGGCGGCTTTTATGATGCCTGCTTACCGGCAGGATGCCTGACGCACTTTTGGGTGGAATTCCACCTTATAGAGCAGTAGATACCATGGGCTGGGTGGCAGTTATTTTTGTCAGCAAAAACCAAACAGGAGCCATCCAGCCTATTCCTGTGCTGCCCTATGGCACTGGATGCTGACGGACGTTAAGATCTTTCGATTCTGCGATTTTGTTAGTATCACAAATATTCAGGAGGCGTAAACGATGGAGAGAAGTGCGGAAGAATTATTGATATTTATATTTGACGAGATTTTGCCCAAGCATGGCATGGCGCTGAGAATCAAGCAGAAAGAGCTTTCCCTGGAGATGCTGCAGGCATTGCAGGAGGACAAGCTGGCATTATGCGAGGCGGAGGTTGGAACAGGAAAGACCCACGCCTATATCCTTGCCCTGACGGTGCATAACCTGTATTCCGATAAGAAAGCGCCGACGGTCATTTCCACATCCACCATAGCATTGCAGAAAGCGTTGACGGAGGAATATATCCCGCAGATTTCCGGCATCCTGCTGGAACATCATGTGATAGACAGGCCCTTATCCTTTGTGGTGAGGAAAGGGAAAAAGCATTATGCCTGTGACTCCAGGCTGGCCATATATGAGGCATCCATTAAAAATTTGAAAAGGGAAACGGATGCAGGGCTGCTCCTGGAGCTGGCAAAGCTGCGGGGGCAGGAGGATGACAGGATTGATCTGGATGATACGGCTTTGACGCCCTATGTAAAAGCCAGGATTAATGTATTCCGGTGCAGCAGTTCATGCCCTGTGCGGCGCTTATGCCGGTATATGGAATTTCAGAAACGGTGCATGACGGAAAACTATGATTTCCAGATCACGAACCACAATTATGTGCTGGCTGACCTGATCGGGCGGAAACAGGGGAAGAAACCGCTTTTCCCGGTTTATGGGGCAGTGGTGCTGGATGAGGCGCACAAACTGCTGGATGCAGCCAGACAGATGTACAGCACAGTATGGGAGGAACAGGATGCGGAGCTGATTGCAAAACTGAGCATGGTAAGCGGCAGGAGGATTAAAACAGATGAGCTGGCTGTCCTGCAGGGCAGGGCCATGGAATACAGCAGGCAGATATTTGACAGGCTTGCAGGAGAACTTTCGGGCAGCCATACTAGGGAGGGGAGCAGGGCGGAGATTGTGATCGGCCCGGTGGAAAGAGGCTATATGAAACAGCTGGCGGCGGTTTTAGGGCAGATACCTCTGGCATATCAGGAAAGCGGCGGACAGGGAATGCGGATGCAGAGCCTGAAAAAGCACTGTCAGGAACTGACGGAAAAGCTGGGAGTTTTTTTGGATAATACACATTTTATCTGCTGGATGGAAAAAGGGGAGAACGGCAGGCTTGCCCTGTGTGCGGTTCCCATGGAACTGGAGCAGTTACTGTTCGAAGATATTTGGAACAGGCCCATCCCGGCCATCATCACATCCGGCACCATGTCCGTCAGGGGAGATTTTACCCATTTTAAGAAAACCACAGGAATTTATCTGGCTGCTCCTTCAAAGATCATGGAAACCACCAAACCATCCCCTTTTGATTTCCAGAATAAGGGCCTGCTCTATATACCGGAGCGGATGCCGTTCCCCAACATAAGGGATGACAGGTACATACAGGCGGTCATGGAGGAAATCCTGCGGATTGTGCCAGCCACCCATGGGCATACCCTGATCCTGTTTACCTCATATTGGCTTATGGAGAGGGTGTTCTACGGACTAAAAGATAGACTATCTGTTTATCCGCTGTTCCTTATGGGCAGGGGCAGGCTAGATGTGATAAGCAGTTTCCGCAGGAGCGGGAACGGTGTATTGTTTGCCAGTGACAGCGCCGGTGAGGGGATTGATCTTGCGGGGAACATCCTCTCCAGCCTGATTATCGTCAAACTTCCATTTCCGGTGCCTGACCCGGTCATGGAATACCAGAGGACACAATACGATGACTTTGATTCATACCGCAGGGATATTATCATCCCGGAAATGCTGATAAAACTCAGGCAGTGGTTCGGCAGGGGCATCCGCAGGGAGGATGACACGGCGGTATTTTCCATCCTGGACAGCAGGGCATCCCTGCGGGGGCGGTACAGGGTGGAGATACTGGATACGCTGCCTGCAATGCCAGTCACGGACAGGCTTTCTGATGTGGCGGATTTTATCATAAGGAAGAAAGCGGACGGTTATTTTATGGATAATGAGAGGAATCGGGAATGAAGATCGTGCTGATTGTGGCGGGCGCTGTAACAGGCGCCCTGCTGATTATGGTGCTGCTGGCCGGAATTGCAGTTAGCAGGGCAGGGGAATGTATGGAAACCACGGAAAATGAAAAAATGTAGCAGAATATCGAACAAGCAGGCTGGCATATAGTGTGATAAGCCAGCTTGTTGATTTGCGGAGAGTAGGAATGGGAGATTTAGAAAAATTGAAAGCGGTAGATATTCGGACGGTGGATCGGAGTGAATTGATAGACATTATGGAATTATCGGAAGAAACAACAGACAGCGACAAAAGCAGGCGGATGAAAACATTTATAGAGAAAGTAAAAAACCCGTACTGTTTTATGGTAGGCGATGTGATTGTGAAATCTACATTTTTAGACGGAGTCAGTTTGAAACAGAGATTGCAGGAATTGGCAGATGGAATTTAAAATGGAAATTGCTATAAAAGTCTGGAAAAAAAGAAAGTTCTATGCTAATATATGTATAGGACTAAATGAATAGAAATCACTTCTTATTTTATAGCAGATTGATCCGGCTAATAAAAATAAGGAGAGTTTTTATGCTATCAAATAAATTTCTTAAGAAATATCTATGCGGAGCTTATCTGCGTTTATCCCATAGTGATGATGTAACAGTTGAAAATGGGGCTACTGTTCAGGGTGAAAACCTGCAGAGTAACAGTATTGCAAATCAAAGGGAATATATTCAGGATTTTTTGCAGCACAAACCAGAGATTGAAATTGTGGATTTTTACATAGACGATGGTTATAGCGGCGTAAATTTTGAGCGTCCTGATTTTCAAAGAATGATTCAGGACATCAAGGACAACAGGATAAATTGTGTAATTGTAAAGGATCTGTCACGGTTTGGACGGAATTATATTGAAGTTGGAAAGTATATAGAAAGGCTTTTTCCTTTGCTGGGTGTGCGCTTTATAGCAATCAATGATAGTTACGACAGTGCAGATGACACAGCGGCATCCAATAATATAATTGTTCCATTTAAAAATCTGATCAATGATGCCTATTGCCGTGATATATCAATCAAAATAAGAAGTCACCTGGAAGTAAAGCGGAAACGTGGAGAATTTATCGGCGCATTTACGGTTTATGGATATATGCGCGGGGCAGATAAAAACAAGTTGATAGTTGACTCTTATGCGGCAGGAATTGTCAAAGAGATTTTCCGTATGAAGATGGACGGAATGAGCCAGCAGGCAATCGCTGATGAATTGAACAGGATGGGGGTGCTTTCTCCGGCAGAATATAAGAAAGAGCAGGGAAGCGGATATAAAGCGGTGTTCCAGACCCATAGCAAAGCCAAATGGTCTGCAATGGCAGTGATGCGTATCCTGACAAATGAAATATATACTGGGACGCTGATTCAAGGAAAGGAAAGCTCCCCCAATTATAAGGTCAAGGTGCGGCAGAAGAAGCCCAAGGAAGAATGGAACCGGGTGGAAAATGCACATGAGGCAATTATCAGCAAAGCTGATTTTGAGGTTATTTCAGACATTCTGCAAAAAGATACACGAGTCTCAGTAGGTAAAAGCCAGGTTTCCCTATACTCTGGTTTCCTGGTCTGTGCAGATTGCGGATGCAGTATAGTCAGGAAAAAAGCGTGTAGCGGTTCAATGGAATATATCTATTATGTCTGCTCTGGTAATAGAAAGAATAAGGAAGTGTGCAGTAATCACAGAATCAGTGAAAATGCCTTAAATCTTGCCGTGACAAAAACTTTGCGGCTGCATTTAAAGTATCTGCTTGATTTGCAGGAGAGCATCCAGTATATACGGGAGTCATCCAGCCATTCGGATAAAGTAGAAGTGCTGGTTTTGCAGCTCGGAAAAAGGAAAGAAGAAATCGAAAAACACAAACGCTTAAAGCTGGAATGTTATGAGGATTATAAAAACGGGCTTATCTCGCAGGAAGAATATCTGTTGTTCAAGCAGGGATTAGAAAACAGGATAGAAGAAACCCAAAAAGCAGTTACAGAATTGGGAAAGAAAAAGCGGTTGCTGTTAGATGGCAGATATGAGAGAGAAAGCTGGCTGGAGGAACTTCTGACAAACAAGGATTTTGAAATAAAGCGTTCTATTCTGGTTCGATTTATCAGCAGAATATTTATATATGAAGATCACAGGATAGAGATTATTTTCCGCTACCAGGATGAAATCAGGCAGTTGGCTGAATTGGTAAAAGAGATAAAGCAGGATATGAGTCTTGGGGAGGTGGTCTGATGGCGCGAAAAGTCAGAAACTATCCGGTTCCCAGAGAAAAACTGCAGGAAAGCAGAATGCCGGAGCAGGCGGTCAAAGCAAATATACAGGAGTTTTCTGTGGGGCTGTACATCCGGCTGTCAAAAGAAGACAGCGGAAAAAATAATCAGAATACAGTAGAGAATCAGCAAAAGCTATTGGAAGATTATGTGAAAGATAAACCGGATATGAAAGTGTATGAGGTTTATATAGACAACGGCTTTAGCGGTACAAATTTTGAGCGGCCAGCATTCAAAAAGATGATGGAGGATGTGAAACGTGGCAGAATAAACTGTATCATTGTAAAAGATCTGTCACGTTTTGGGCGCAGTTATCTGGAAACAGGAAACTACCTGGAAAAGATATTTCCTTTTTTAAAGGTTCGATTTATTTCTGTTACAGACCATTTTGATACTTTTGCGGCATCTTCAGAAAATGGAGGAGCATTATCCAAAGGAATAGAGATTCCGCTGAAGAATATCATAAATGAGGTTTATGCAAAGGATATTTCCAGAAAAGTGGGTTCCGCCATAGAACTCAAAAAGAAGGAGGGCAGATATGGCGGTGGGGTTGCTCCCTATGGGTATGTGAAATCAAAAGCGGAGAAAGGCCGGTATGAAATTGACAGGGAAGCAGCCGAAATAGTGCGTTATATCTTTGGATTGAGGTCACAGGGGTATGGGTATTGCAGTATTGTAAAAATGTTGAATGAAAAAGGGATAAAGTCACCCAGCGCATACCGCTATGAAAAGGGGATTGTTAAGAATGAGCGGATGAGGGGGACATTATGGAAAATCTATGCAATAGAGGATATGCTGCGTGATGAAGTATATCTTGGAAATATGGTCAGGGGAAAGACGCATTCTGCTATGCACAGGGGAGAAAAGCGGCATCGTGTGCCCAGGTCAGAATGGACGATTGTTGAGGGAACCCATGAGCCTATTATCTCTAAAGAACTTTTTGATGCGGTACAAGCAGTGAATGAAATGAAAACACAGGAACATAAAGAACGGCTGGAGAAAGCAACAGAACATCCAAAGCGTGACAATCTGCTGAAAGGGAAGATTTTTTGTGGGGACTGTGGTATTACCATGGGATATACGGTCAGCGGGCAAGATTCCATGAGTTATTATTGTCCTAATTATAAAGAAAACGGAGCTATAGGCTGTGTAAAAAAGCGTATCAGTGCTAAAAAACTGGAAAAAGCATTGACAGCGGTCATACAAACGCATCTAAAGATGTTCATGGAGAATAAGACGGCAATCCAATTAAAGAACAGTGATGCCGAAACGGAAAAAAAGCGGGAGGCACTCGAACAGGAGATAACGGAGTTAGGGAAAAAGAAAATACAGTGCCAGCAGAAAATCAGCAGCCTTTATCTGGACCATAAGGAAAAATTGCTTTCAGTTCAGGAATATTTCATGTTAAAGGATAAATATCAGGTTGAGTTGGCAGAGATTGAGGCGGACTGCAAAGAAAAAGAACAACTTTTTAACGAAATGCAGAAAGAATACGGCGATAACATGGAATTGGCTCATGTGGCAGAACGGTGTGCCAGACAGATGACAATTTCCAGAGAAATGGTAGATTCCCTGATAGAGCGGGTGGAAGTGTATGCTGAAGGGCGTATTCAGGTTGTATTTCGTTTTGCGGATGAGTACCAGAGAGTACAATATTTAAGGGAGAAGTCAACCGTAAGTATGGAAAGAAATACCTATCTGGAACAGGAGGCGGAGGAATGAAGAAGTATGTGCTTGCAGAATATATCCGGCTTTCTATGGAGGATTTAGATTTATATGATTCTGATGAAAAAGCGGAAAGCGTAAGTATCAGTAACCAGAGAAGTTTTATCCGAACTTTTGTAGATCAGAAAGAAGAATTCAAAAGAGCGGAAGTCAGGGAATTTGTAGATGACGGCTATTCTGGTACTAATTTTGACAGACCGGCAATAAAGGAATTGCTTGGTTTATGCAGACAAGGTGAGATAGATTGCATTATTGTAAAGGATTTATCCCGTTTTGGACGGAACTACCTGGAAGTAGGAGATTATCTGGAACAGATTTTTCCCTTTTTGGGTGTTCGCTTTATTAGCATTAATGACGGGTTTGACAGCAAAGACTTTTCAGGACAGACGGGTGGGATAGACATTGCTTTCAAGAACTTTATCTATGAGATGTATAGCAGAGATCTGTCCGACAAGGTAAAGAGCGGCGTCACAACCTGCATGAAACGTGGAGAGTATTATGCTGGTTGTATTGTGTATGGCTATCAAAAGTCGTCAGACGGCAAACGAATGGAAATTGATCGGGAAGCAGCAGTTACAATCCGGCGGATTTTTCAGGAGATGGCAGAGGGAAAAAGCGCAAAGGTTTTGGCAACAGAGCTAAATGCGGAGGGAGTACCCACCCGGCTGACCTACAAGCAGGCAAAAGGGGAACAGCTTAACAGGCATTATAAAGCGGACATATGGAATCGTAACAAGATACATTCCATTGTTCATAATCGGGTTTATCAGGGGGACATGGTGTATCGGAAAGCTATACGCACGAAAGTGGGATGTAATCGAAAGGTGCGGCAGCCAGAAGAAAGCTGGATCATAATACCGGATCACCACGAGGGCATTGTTAGCCAGGAACTTTTCAAAAGAGCGAATGACAGCATCAGAAAGGGAAAGACAGCGGACTATGACCGCTCGGCTGTCCGCCGCGGGATTGTCTTTTGCGGATGTTGTGGAAATCGGCTGGAACTGCGGAAAACCAAGCATCCCTATTATCTGTGTAAGCGCAGAAATTTGTTAAATGATGTAAAATGTAATGATCTTTATGTGGAAAAGGGGCTGATTGAGCAGAGCATATGGAGTATCTGGCAGGAACATTGCAGACTATTTGAAACAATATCCTTTTCGCAGTTCTTTGAAAAGCGGCAGGGTGAGCTGAAAAGACGGGAAGATACGTTAAAACAGCAATTAGTGCGTCTGCCTGCTGAGAAAATCAATTTGTATGAACGATTTCGCTCTGGTGCGGTAAGACAGGATGTGTTTTTAAAGGAAAAAGCATTGCTGAACCAGCAGGAAGAAGTGGCAAGAACAGAGCTGGAGGGTGTTTTGGAGGAAATGGATGCCCAGGAGAAAAAGCGGAAAAGCTATCGCAGTATAGTTGATCTCATGGAAAGGCATAAGCAGGATGAGACATTTACGGAAGAATTTATGAGGGAGATGGTGGATAAAGTCATAGTATATGAAGATAGGCGGATAGAGATTGTCTGGAAGTATGGGGAAGAATTTGAGAAAATAAGGTAGGAATGTTAAAAGAGGAAGCAAAAGTGATAAAAAGGCTTTCTCTTTTTGATATAATACAGCCATAGATAATTTTAGGGGTGTCAGTATAAGAAAAATAGTGTATAATACAAGTATATTTTTCTGACAATGGAGGAATTGAATTATGGCGCAGATGGCATATGTTGAGAAAGATTACTTCGAGAGACTTTTTGATATGCAAACAGGTTATGTTCTCGACTTTACAAACTATACATATCAAAGATTTATTGCTGATACAATTCATATTGATGTCTATAAAAAGTACCATAATTTATCTAAAGCAAAAATATTAAGGGCAATTATGGATGAGAGTGATAATGTTACAGTTGGCAAACTGCTTTTGAGCCTAATGCAATATATGCAGGCAAGAGGACTTGTGACAGAAGAAAAAAAGGAAATTTTTCAGAAATGCTCTGAAATAGGTTATCGGTTAATCGGAAAGAAAGTTTCTCCAAAATCAGCTAGTAAAATTCCAGAAGTGCCTAAAGTCGAATTTGATTTTGAGGGGTATCTTAAAGAATTAAAAGACTTGGCAGATTATCATGATAATCCACAAGCCCGGGGCTATCAATTTGAAAGGTATTTAAATAAGTTGTTTAGGGCTTGTGCATTAGAACCAAGAGATAGTTTTAGAATCAAGGGAGAACAAATAGATGGCAGTTTTGTTTTAAAAAACGATATATATTTGTTAGAAGCGAAGTGGACGAATAAACAAACTGAAAAGAATGATTTAGTGGTCTTTAATGAAAAAGTATCTTCAAAATCTGGTTTTACTAGGGGACTATTTATTAGCTTTGCTGGCTATAGCAATGATGCTGTCGAGACATTTTGCAATGGCAGAAAGGTAAATATCGTGCTAATGACTGTACAGGAATTGGCAATGGCGTTGGCAAAACAAATGAATATTTCGCAGGTTATTTGGAATAAGGTTCGAGCATTGGCGGAAGAAGGGAATTATAATAAATTGATAATTGAGATGTGAACGGTAGCAGCGTTGAAAAATGTAATATAGGAATAGACTTTGAATTGTTTGATTCTGGCATTTTAAAAGTACATTTTGGTTTACACGATAGGAATGTGGTTTAGAGAGGTGCTATAATGTTTACAGATGATATAGAGAGAATACGCACACAAGCACATGATGCTAATGTTGCCAATAAGATAATTGATTCCTTAAAAGGACTACAACAAAGTTCTGATGAAAAAAGCCGCTGCAGATGGGTGTGGGAGCTTATTCAAAATGCAAAGGATGTCACAAATAGCAGTGGAGGTGTTGATATACGGATTAGTTTAGATAAACAATCGGGGAAATTACGATTTGCACACAATGGGAAACCATTTACAATGCAAAATATTGTTTTCCTGATAGAACAGGTTTCTACGAAAGACAGGGACGAAAAAGAAGGTATAGAAAAGAGCACAGGTAAATTTGGTACAGGCTTTTTGACTACTCACTTGCTGTCGGATGTGGTTACCTTATCGGGCACTTTAGTAGATGGAGATAATCGGTTTAGAAAGTTTCAACTGGATATTGATCGCTCTGAAAAGACGAAAGAAGGAATTATCGACGGAAACAAAAAAAGCTTTGAGCAGTTACAGAAAAGTATCGAAAGTGGGGAGGTGGTTTACAATTATAATGAGGACTTATTTAATACTTCGTTCACATATAGCATAGATCAAAAAGGGCTTGAGGTTGCAAAAGAGGGGCTAGATAATCTTTATGTTGCGCTACCATATGTTTTTGCGTTTGTCCCGGAAGTTAGATCGGTTTATATTGATGAATGTGCTTGGAAGTTTACAAGAGGAGAATTCCATGAGTCCTCAAATATTAAGGTTCAGAAAATCATTATAGAAGAAGGTTCAAAGAAAAGAAATACATACATTGCGACTGTACAAGGAGAAAATATAACTATAGCAGTAGAAATCGAAAAAGATGGAAATCATGTTGCAATAAAGGAATTTGCAGATCAGTTACCAAGAATTTTTTGCGATTTTCCTTTGATTGGAACGGAGGATTTTGCATTTCCAGTTGTTGTTAATAGTTTTCACTTTAATCCAACAGAACCAAGAAATGGAATTTTCCTAAAAGATGTAGAAGAGATAGAAACTAATGACAATAAGAATCTTATGATAGAAGCAGTGCAGCTATACGGAGAGTTTTTGAAAAACATATCCTATAAGGGCTGGAAGAATATATATAATATTGTGAAGGTAAGAACTCAAAAAGAGAAAGTATGGCTCAGTACGGAATGGGTAGGGAAATACATTACAAATGAGTGCAAAAAAATAATAGAAAAAGTACCGGTCATTGATAATGCAGTCGGAGAAAGAGTCGCGCTATTAGATGATTGGGAGGAAATAAATATTTGGATCATTCAAGATTCTGATGAAAAAATGCGTGCGGAGATATGGAAACTTGTTTCACAATTAATGCCTAATATGGTGACGCAATACTCAGAAATCAATGAATGGTATTCTTCATTATGGAAAGATTGTAATAAATTCACTTTGCGTAGTTTAATAGAGAATGTGCAAAAGTTTGCAAGTATGAATGTGTTGAAAGAGAATTTACATATTAATGGAGAAGAATGGTTAAATCAATTGTACACTTTAATTGCGAAAACAAGGGGAGCGATTGATTATATTAAGAATAGCCAAATTCGCATTTTCCCTAATCAAAATGGCGATTTTTGCTCATTGAATGAGTTGTCAGTTGATGTAGGAGTTGATGAAGTATATAAGGATATTTTAAATTTTGTGCAGAGTGATTGTAGGAATATACTATTAAGTAAAGAAATTGTTGCGCAGGACTGGATGGATGTTCCGAGGTATTCCATACAAGATATTTTTACTGATATATTAAAGGGGATATCTATACATCCTGAGAAAAAAGAGGATGTATATAGGCGAGCGGTAGTACTGTGTACAAAAGGGGAAACAGAAACTTGCCTAGAAGAAAAAAGAAGAGATATTCTGGAATTTGCGGCTACTATTTTCCCTGGGCAATTATCGAATGATGTGGAGGTTTCTGCTGTTTCAGAGGAACTGCTTGAAGACTCAATAAAATTTATATGTGTACAAATGGCAGATGAAGTTAGTCAATGTGGAAAGTTACAAAGACTAGAACTATCATTTGATTTTGGTGCGGAAACTGTCAAGAATTGGATTGCCAGATTTGTTGATTACGTTATCAAATCAGAATATGACTTTTTATTAGATAGAAAAATAAAAACAATCTTACCAAATCAAAACGGTGAGTTTAGAGCAAAAGAAGAGCTGTTTCTAGACAGTGGGGATATGGATGAAATATTAAAAGATATTTCAGAGGCTGCTGGGTATGATGTGAGGAGTGAAATTTTATTAGCAGATGTGCTCTTGACCTTGCCAGATAATCGCACTAAAGGCATTGGAGATATTGCGCCATATATTGTTTCGTACATAAAAAATAATCAGGGAATAGCAAAAACTCAAGATAATAAAGTAATTGATACATTTAAACAATTTTATCATTGGGTAAAGGACAATTCAGAAAGTGCAAGAAAACATTTTAAGGAAATCTGTGAAAACATACATTGGCTTTACAATGATGAGGAAATAGCGGAGAATATGAAAAAGGCTGAGCAGATTAATGCAGTATTGGAACGATGCCATATTAGTGATATAAGTGTCTTGGAAAATGCTTATCTGAAAATGACTAACAGTGTGGGAAATGTGGGTAGTATGTGTGATTATTCTGAGGAAAAAGATGAGGATTTATTGATCCAATATGGTATTGCCACACAAGAGCAATATGAGAAAGCTGTGGATATGAATGTCTTCAAAAATGATTTTTTATATACATCAAGCCATGACATCGAAAAATTTAATTTTGCAAACCGTATTTTAGAACGAGCTAAAAATCGCATTATAGACTTTTTGGGAAAGAAACCAGAATATGATGTATCTAACTTGATTGAAGTTGATAAAACGGTATTTATCATTGAAAAGAATAAAGAACAAATTTACTTGATAGCACGTCCTTCGGATTACAATTATGTAGCCATATATTATGATACAGAGAGAAACGTGCTTGATTATAACAAGGATTGGGAACTATGGGTCGAAGATGGAGTGAAAGCACCAGAGAAAATAACTTTTGGCAAAATGTTGAAACTTACGGGTATTAATAAGATACCTTTAAAGCAGGTGTAAAGATGGTCAATGTAAATGAGGCATTTGAAAAATTATCTAATGGTGATGATGATGTAATTTGCCGGGAATATGAACTACGTCCCCAAGCGATTGCGAGTTTGATTGAAGAAGTAGCTAAAAAAACAAAACATCATGGTTATATTATTATTGGTGTAAGCAAAACGGATGAGGGCTATAACATTAATGGAATTAGTGTGAGGATAGATGTAGAGAACCTTGTAAATATGGCAATGCAGCAAATTATTCCTCAAATTAAAGCTGAATATTTGGTTCAAATTTCTTCAAATAAAAAGATTTGCGTTATATGTGTTGAAAAGTTTATGGGTATTCAAAAGATGTGCATTGATTCTTTATGGGATGTAGATAAAGAAACAGTGTTTAGAGATGTGTTTAATGCTTGTATTAAATTGCAGAAAAATATTACTTTTAGCAATGTATCTGAAGATCAGAGGAACGATTTTATTAGAGATATTTTAGAAACAGCAGGGTATCAGGTGAAAGATCAGACACGGCAAGGAAAGTCGGCATCAGGAAAGGCCTCTGGTGAAATAGATATTTTACTTCATGATAAGGGAAAACCTATATCAGTTGTTGAGGCATTGAATTTAAATGGATTGGAAACAGCATATTTGGATGAACATATTGACAAAGTGTATAAATATGATACATCCGGAAACGCATTTAACTTTTTGGTTTCATATGTTAAAGTAAAAAATTTTGGAGAATTTTGGGAGAAGTATGTAGAACATATAAAAAAGTATAAATATCCTTATGAAATTATAGAAACAAGAGAAAATGATTCAAAAGAATATCAATACACAGACATTAGGCATATTAACACAATACATAATAGAAATGGGAGGGAAACAACCCTGTGTCATATTTGCGTTAAAATTGTAGAATAATATATGTACATTAAAAATATATAGAGTAAGAAGATAAACAAATATCCGTTTGTCAACCCCAAAATCAAAAAAAGTTAAAAAACTTTTGGTCCTTACTTGACATCAGCAGACGACGGTCCCCATCCCTCCTATACGGAGCAGCTTTTGGACGGCCTGAAGGAGCGGGGAATACATGCCACGTTTTTTGTTACCGGGGAGCACGCGGCGCTGCATCCTGATATTATTCTCCGAATGCGGGACGAGGGACATTTAATTGGCAACCACACTTACAGTCACATTCAGTATACAAAGGGCAACCGGGAGAAGTTTAAGGAGGAGCTGATTGCTACCAATGAAGTGCTGAAGGAGATCACGGGGGAAGAGACAGAATTTGTGCGTCCGCCCTACGGAAGCTGGGACAAGAGCTTTGAGAAGGAGCTGAACATGTTTCCCGTGCTCTGGAATGTGGATCCGCTGGACTGGTGCTCCGGCAATGTGTCCCGTATCGTGGAAAGGATCGTCAGCAAGGCAGGGGAGAATGATATTATTTTAATGCACGATTATTATGATACCAGCGTAACTGCGGCGTTAAAGGCCATTGATGAGTTGGTGGAGGAAGGGTATACCTTTGTGACGGTGGAGGAGATATTGTTTGACTGAATGCCGGGGATGGAAGTGTGAAAGGAATGAAGATAGTCTGTCGGAGAGGGAATGCCGGATGCAGAAATGTGTCCGGTGTTTTTGTTTGCGCTCCATGGGCGCGCTCTGCCAGGTGAAAATTTGTCCTGAATCTACACAGTGGCTTGACGGTGAAATTCCTCAAAATTGTTGCGCGGCAATTTCGGGATTATGTTATACTTTAATCTGCATCGATGCGATACGAACAGCAGGAGGTGAGGGGGAAATCTATGAACCACTATATTCTGATCTGGTCTGTGTGTACCTTTGTGGAAAGCCATGTGCAGGAGGAAATTTCGGTGGAAGAGCTTGTGCGTCAGACCGGATTTTCCCTGGCACATATCCGGGATGTGTTTCGAAAGAGCACCGGAAAGCCGCTGTCCCGATATATGCAGGAGCGCAGGATTGCCAATGCCGCCCGGGAGCTTCTGGACACGGACAGGACAATCCTTGACATTGCCGTACATTACGGATTTTCCGGGAGAACCGTATTTTCCCGGGCTTTCCGGCGGTATACCGGCTATACCCCTTCTCAGTTTCGTACCGAGGCCCCTGTGCTTCCCCGGGTGCGGCTCTGCGCAGGGGTATACGGCACAGCACTTCCGAAGAGACGGGAGGATGGCAGCGACGGCGGCACGGCAGAGACGGACGAATTGAAGAATGAATGAAGAAAGCTGAGGAATTAGAATGGAAAAACAAGACAATGCAATTTTATACGGTGTCCCCAAAGTAGCTTATGGACAGGACGGATGTACCCCTTTTCCCATGTGTATCCAATCCTGCGCAAAGTATCTGGGGCTGCGCATTGATTACACCCGGGCCATGGCCGAGAGCGGAGCAGCTTTCCGTCTTGCCTGGAATACTGCCTGCTGGGATGGCGGCAATGTGGACGCAGTCCTTACTTTTGACGATCCGGACAAGGTGTTCCGCTGCGGCATGCGGGCCATGGAGCGGGAATTTAAGATCCTGAATCGCACACCGGAGACGAAAAAGGAGGATTTCATGGACTTCATCTGCAGGGAGATCGATGTAGGAAATCCGGTGATCGCCCTGGGTATCATAGGCCCGCCGGAGGCCTGCGTGATCACCGGCTACCGGGACGGCGGCAAAGTGTTGATGGGCTGGAATGTGTTTCAGGAATATCCGGAATACCAGGGAAGCATCCGGTTCGAGAAAAACGGTTATTTCATCACCGGGGACTGGTGGGAGAATCCTGACACAACCGCCCTGATTGCCACCGGCACGGAAAGCCTTCCTCCTCTCACTCCCGGGGAAGCGCTGGGGAACGCGGCTGAGGCCCTGGAGGGGCGTATGTGCGGAACCTATGCCAAGGGAATCCTGGCTTATGATGCCTGGAGGGACGCTCTGCTGTGCGACCGGGACTTTCCGGAGGACGGCGTCCTTCCCCTGCTGGTGGAGCGCATGATGTGTCACGGCGACGCCATGGACTGCCTTTCCGACGGGCGCTGTCACGGGGCAAAATATCTGCGCAGACTGGCGGAGCAGTATCCTGCTATGGCCTGGGAGCTGAATGCCGCGGCAGGAGAGCTGGAGGGGATAACGGAAATCATTTGGAAAGAAATGATTCCCCTCCTGGGCGGCTGGGAGCGGGGGGAGGCCCAGATGCGCCGGCTGGCCAGGGCAGAGAACCGCCGCCTGTTTGCCGGGCAGATTGAACGGATGAAAGCTCATGATGAACGGGCGTATAATTATATCTGTAAATTTTCGGAGGGTAATAGCTGAAGCAGACTGTTTATTATAATGTTTGTCAATTTGATACAGGATGTACTATGGAGGAATTCTTCCATTCATCTATATCGAAATGATTACACGGAAGCCCCCTTTTTTCTATGGCAGGTACCAACGCAGCTGTATACGATGTGCGGTGAGTTTGTGATAAAGCAGTCAAGTTTGTCTTTTGTGACATCAATTCCAATGTAAATCATAGCCATACCTGCCGAAAAGGTAAAGAGAGGCCACGCTAGAAATAAATAGTATTTAGACCTTGGAGAGGGTCTATAAACACTACTGCTATATAATACGAGCGAAGTAAAAATTGTTTGTCCTGTGCTATACTTCTGAGTTTGAAAATAAAAACGGTAAAAAGTCCCAGAGACCATGAATAAGCTGGTCCCTGGGACTTTTTCCAGAGCTTAATAGAGTGCTTTTGTCAATTCCGTGCGAGCATATGCCGGCTGCAGAATAAGTTTTTTTGCCTGATGTAGTTATTGGTTTTGGTATAATATCCAAAATGTATCAGGAAGATGGTTAATTATTTTTTTGTATGTTGTAAAATTTATGGGGACATGGATGAAATCAGGCTATTGCGAATAAAATTACGGAAACTATAGAAACGTTCAGTTATATTTACAATAGCCTGTTTATGTGATATAATATTATAAGAGTGCAGTGTGGTAAATGTGCATAATTGAGGAATTGGACTTATTTGAAAAAGGAGGAAAAAGTATGGAAGAAAAAAATAAAGATATAAATGGTAAGATTGATGAGCTTATTGAGGAATTTAAGAATGTGGAGAATTGGAATCAGTATATTCCAGAATTTGATGATGAAGCATTAATGGTTCACTGGACTAATTGTAGTGGTCCAGTAACCTCCGTATTAAGCTAAGATGGTGCCAACAAGGTCCGATTGCTAAAATGGAATAATGCAGTTACCAGCACTGCACCAATTGATATGTGTACGTTTAAAGCTATTGTAGTCTGGAAGGAAGTACAATGGACATGGATTGCTTACATTGCGGGGGAAAATCTATACAAGACTGCTTTATGTGTAACTTCCTAAGTTGTTTTGTGGATAAAAATAAAAAATGTATTGACTTTTGGGAGCCAAATACAAGAGGAATCTTCAGCAAAGGAATTGAAAAAAGTAGTAAAATTCAATATGTGGATTGGAAAATAAAACGGACAAATACTATTAATGATATTTATTTCTATTTTGTAGACTTATATAATAGGGATGGATTGTGTGAAAAAAAAGTATTTTGTTTGATGGCTAAATCAGGAGAACAATATATTGGATATCCAGTTAATTTTATACATAAATTTGTAGACTACACAAAAATTAAGTTATTATGCTACGAGCAGTTTAACCTATACATAGACATTCAAATTTTTAATATGTATGGCGAAAAAGAGATAAAGAGAAAGTTACAAGTCCAAAAAGAGTTTGTTAATAATAGCGGCATCCAGGTCAATGGATATGGAATAAATATTTATTGGATTACGAGCCTTGATATCTTATTGCGATTGGCAAAAAGGTCAATGTTTGTTGAACCATCTTCTGGGGATATTTTTTTGTTGTGTGAGTATGTAAGTGACTATTATCTATCTCATGAGATTGTTCATTGTGTATTGTGGAATAGATTTCACACTTGGCCATCACTGGTATTTCGCGAAGGAGCAGCAGAAGCCTTTTTTCCAATGACTTACTACCGACCGGTTTTTTTTGAATGTTATTTTGACCCTAAAATGATAGAAAAGGATAGGCTGGAAAGGAATGTAGATGAAAATAGTGCTATTTTTCTTGGATTGTTCTGTAAATTTTTGATCGTAGAATATGGGATTAATACTTTTTATACTGCTTATTGCCATGACGAATTAGATTGTAAAGGTGTGCTAAAAAAAGTATATGGAATAGAAATGGATACAATTTTGAATAGGTTTATGTTATGGAAAGAAAAGGTTAAAGAAAATGAAATCTATCGTGATAATGACGTGTAAGCATGACTGCAAATTGGAGTATTACGTTAAAGAAAATCATGATTGTAGAATGTTGATGGATTGCTTTTTGAAAAATAATATACCCTGCTTATTGATTGATCTTAATATTACAAAAGTAATTCCCAACGATATTGATGAATATTCTGATTTTATATTTTGGACAACCTGCAATAACATTAATGAGACATTGGAAATATTTGATGTATTTGAAAACAAAAAACACATTTGCATACTATGGTTTGAGACCAAAAATATGTACTTGAGGTTATATGATAAATATAAACTTGGAAATTACCAGGTGATTATTGGCCAACATTATTCAGCAATTGTTTCGTATGTTGCTAATAGCAAGATAGATAATGAAATGTATTTTGAAGAAAAAGCAGAAAATATTGTAAGATGCAAACAAACTGTTCTGAATACATATCTTCATGAAGTAATACTCAATGGAGGATTGTGCGAAATTATTGAAGGTGGTCAGTGTAATAAGTGTGAAGACTGTTTTCTACATTTATCTAACTCCAGAAACAGAATATCATATGCGGAATTACTTGGTGAGATAATTCTTTTAAAAGAATGCTTTCACATGAGAAAAATATCTATTATAAGTTCTAATTTTTTGGCATCAGATACAAATGTCAGGCATCTTTTTGAAAATGAATATGTGCAAGGGGTTCAATTTAGCATTTGCTGCTGTTATAAAGATATAGAACAATACTTCTGTTTTATTAAAGAAAATGAAAAATATCTATACAATATAGATCTATACATTGATTTATATGATAAGAGAAAAAAAGCGGTATTTGATTTGTTAGCATTATTAAATACTAGAGTAAAAATACATTTTGTAATGTTTAATAATAACTGCTCATTAAAGCAATTGAAAGAGAATTTAGATTTCCTTCAGAGTGGGAAAGTCAAATACGCGCCAGATTGTTTGTTTATGAAAGAGGGAAATTTAGAACCTTCATTACAAAAAGTATATGAAGTTTGGAATATAATCTATCGGCGCATATTTTTTTCGGAGTTTATTAAGTTAGTGTGTCTTGAAAATGAACTAAAACTTCCCTATCGAACAGGGCAAAATGTTAATTTTATTGAGTTAGATGAAATTAATAATCGTATTAGTCAATTAGCTGATAAACAAAATATATTGATGTTAGAAATATTGAGAACCGTTATTTGCAGGGAAAAAGATAGTGATACGATTGGAAGTTTATTAAATAATATTCTGCAAGAAGAGAGAGAGAATATTATTGCGTTTTTAAGCATTGTTTAAATAAATCAGTTGTTATTGGTCAACGATGCAACCATATTCGCCTTTCGTAAACGTACATCTTGCGGATCGAAATTAATAATACTTCATTTGGCTGAAAGTCAATGGGAAGGTATACGGAAGGTACTTTTTGGTTTAGGAGATATAAATATGAATTTGGAGATATTAGTCGATGAAATTATAAGTGAAGCTAAGTCATGCGCAAATAGAGTAGTGATTATTCATGGCAAATATAACTATGGCAAATCAACAATTATCAGGAGATTATTTGATGAATACCAGTATGTACCCAAAATTTTTCAATCAGGATGTAACCCTGTTTATAGAAATATTGCTACAGCAAATTTGGTCTCAAAAATAAAAATGATTAGTGAACTTTCCTCAAAGAAAATTATTTTGTTTTTGGATGAATTTGATGATGACATCTCACTTAGGACTATACTTTGTAATGATGATATAGTAGATAAGGCGTTTATTTGTACGAATTGCGATATAGTGGTACCTTATTTGGGGGATTATGCAATGATTGATTTGGTGGAAAGGTATTCAAAAGCGGACGATTATATGTTGACCCAAGGTATTTCGCCGGGAGAGTTTTTGTGCAAAGGGAAACAAAGCTTCGATAACGATGGTGTTGTAAAGAAAAAAGCATCAATTCACAGTATGACAATAGCATATGACGGGAAATATAGGGAAATATCAACGATTTTTTATCAGAAGGGGCAGTAGATTATGTATCAAGTAAATTACGGTGGCTTTACAATTTTTGTTGGGGAAACAACAGGAAAATGGCTTTGTTTTGAAAATCCTTTAATGGGTAATGAGGTAAGTAAAAAGATAGCGCTGGATACCAGCTGTTTTGATACTTATCCTGATAAGATAAGGGAGATTCTTTATACTAAATTGCGGGATATAGATATTAAAGGAAATAATAAGACAGTTCCATTTTCACTTTTAATAATTGTTACCTCTAATAATTGTAATTTGAAGTGTAAATATTGCTACATGTCAGCAAACCTAGAGAAAAGAGAGGAAATGATTTCAAGTAATAAAATAATTGAAATAATAGATGCCTTTTCAAATGAGTATAAAAGAGACTCTTTCGAAGTACTCTTTCAAGGCGGAGAACCTTTGTTATCATTTAATGAGATTAAAGAAGCTATAAAATATTTTGAACGAAACGGGAGAAAATATTCTTTTTGTATACAGACTAATGGGACATTACTTGATGCAGAGAAGCTTCGTTTTTTCAAAGAGCATGGAGTTCGCCTGGGTATCAGTAGAGATGGCTTTAAAGAGGGGAGTAATGATATAAGGAGCGGTGGTAGTGATATAAATATAGTTTTAGATGAAAAAGAGAAATTGCTGAAAGAAGAATATGGTAAATACGGAATAATATCTGTAGTTAGCAAAAAAAATATAAAGCAAATATATGAATATGCCATAAATTTGTTTGCCCGAGGTGTAAATGTTTTTTCATTTAACCCATTTTTCCCAATAGGTAGAGGGAGCGGCATGGAGGATGATTTACCAGAAATTCAACAGTATATCGAAGAGATGAAGAAACTCTTTATTTTAATATATAAAAAGAATGTAAGCGAGAATTATTTGGAATTGGAGAAGTATTCAGAGACAAATATTCGAATTCTGTGGGAAAAAATATTTAAGAGAAAGTATGAACAATCTTGTTGTAATAAGGCACCATGCGGTGCGGCACAGTCAACATTTACAGTAGATTGGACTGGAAATATTTATCCCTGTACTTATTTTTTACCAGTATTGGAGGAGGGTCACAAACTGGGAAGTATTGAAAATGTACATGAGGCCGTGGCTGTTGGCAGGAGTTGTTCTGTAAGATATAGAGATACAAGTAAAATACCCAAATGTAATGTATGTCCATATGCTAAAATATGTGGAGGTGGTGGATGTTCTGGATCAATATATTATTCAAAAGGTATCCATGGTGAAAGCTATTATTGTGAATATTATAAAGAGATGATTCCCTTTTTACTTACGAAGACAATGGAATTATTAAATAAAAAGATACTGACAAATTTTTAGCTGGCAAGCAGGAAAGGGGTTTGTGATGATACATATACCGAAATTAGTGGTGTTGAATTTAACATCTGACTGTAATATGAGATGTCAGTACTGTTATGCTGCGGCAGGGGAAAGGTATGAGTACATGTCTAAAATGACTGCATTGAGAGTTATTGATGAAATGATAAGAATAAATCAAGGATGTCAAATTAATGTACTGTTCCACGGCGGGGAGCCACTGATTTGTTACGATGTATTGAAATCTGTTATAAGTCATTGTGAAAAAAACTATCGAAATCGGATAAAGTTTTACATTCAAACCAATTGTCTTTTATTGGACGAAGAAAAAATTGCTTATTTTATTGAAAATAATGTGAAAATAAGTATAAGTGTTGATGGGGACAATAACTTGTCAAATATTTGCAGAGTTCTTCCAGATGGGGAAAATTCAATTGAATATATTAAAAGATCAATACAATTACTAAATAGATATAATGTCAACGTTAATGCTTTAGCTGTACTAAATAAGTACAACTATAAAGAAGTGAATAAAATCATAAAGTTTTTTGTTGAAAATAATATTTATTTGTTCTCTTTCAATTATTTTATCAAAGGGGGGAGAGGAAATAATTCAGATTTAGCATTAAATAGTAATGAACTATTTGAAACAACTGTAAAAATATTATCAACAATAGAAAAGTACCATAATAAGGGGATATATGTAATAGAACGCAATACTTATTATTTGGTAAAAATGCTTGTAACGGGAATTAAAACTTTCATGTGTAGCAGCAGTCCGTGTGGTGCAGGTATTTCTATTATTGGAATAGCGCCTAATGGCGATGTTTTTCCGTGTGACGATTTAAGTGGTCAAGAACAATTTAAGCTTGGAAATATTAATACAACAGATTTAGATGTTATTTTGGATAATAAGATTATTAAGTATTTCACTCTGTGCAATTTGAATAATATAAAAAAGTGTTGCGAATGTGAGATAAAAAATAAATGTGGTGCAGGCTGTTGCTCTCGGAAATACTACGAAAATGATGACATATATTGTGTAGATCCCCTATGTGAATTTTATAAAAAAATAATACCATATGTAGAAAAGCAGTTGCAATCAAAGAAAATTGATTATAGCTTCTATAAAATATGAGACGCTCAAGTGCGTAACAGGGAGGATGAAAAATGAATCTGTTTTTGGAAGTAAATAACTACTGTGAGCTTAGGTGTAGATTTTGTGTTGCTGATAATGCTCATGCATATGCGGCGACAAACATGCCCACGTCTTTGGTAAAAGAGTTGATTGAGCGTAATAAACAGGAAAAATTAAAGTGTGCATTTATTACTGGTGGAGAGCCATTGCTTCATCCAGACATTTTCGAGATTTTGTCTTTATTACGGTTAGATAACTACTATATATACATAACAACAAATGGCTTGCATCTGAAAGAACCAGAGTTTCTTGTGAAATTATTAAGTATTGGTATAAATAGACTAGCTATCCCTATATATGGCAGTACTGCATCAATTCATGACGCAATGACGGGAGTTGAAGGCAGTTATGAAAGTCTCATAACTGCTCTTGACAATTTGTTCTATGTTAAGGATAAGTATAACTTACAGACAAAAGTTGAATTAAGGCTATTAATGTCAAAATTCACTATTAAAGAGAACATAAGAATTGTTGACTTTATTGCAGAACGATATAGCAGCGTAGATTATATAAATTTAAATGGACTTCAACTCTCCAGCAGGACCACAAATTATGAGAATATGATAGAAACTAGTTTAACTGAATCCCGAGAGTACCTGCAAGAAACAGTAAAGCGTATCAGCTCTTATGGAATAAAAGGTACTGTGACTGGTATTCCAATATGCATTTTAGGCGAGGAGTTTAGTCAGTTCTATCATCAAAGAAGAAACTCTTTACAACTGTTTCCGCATTTTAGTGTGGGTCCCTACATGGTCTCTACTGAAGAAATAAATTATAGGACAAAAACATCAAAAGAAAAAGGGGATGTATGTAAACGATGCAAGTATTATCATGAGTGTGAAGGCCTTCAGAAGAGGTATGTTGATAGATATGGATTTAGCGATTTAGTTCCTATCGAATAAGCGGAGGATACAGCCTTGATACGTAAGAATTTAAAAATGCTTAATATGGCATTTGACTTTGCGCCAAAGTGGGTGATATTAACATTTATACAAAATTTATGCACTGCAATAGGTACAGTGTTGACTTCAGTAATGGTGGTGGAAATTGTATATAGTGGAATTATAGGAGATTTGTCATATAATAAAGTTCATATTTATGTTATTACAATCAGTATTTTTATCTTTGGCAGCTGTGTGGTTAATTCTGTTTATTATGGAAAATATTATGAAATAGGAATGCAGACGATTAAGGATAGAATATCGTTGTTAATAAATAATAAAGCATCCAGTGTGGATATTGCTTTATTTCAAAACATTGATTTCTTAAATCTGCATAGTTTAATGCAAAATGCTTTTTCCCAAAAAGTAATAGAAGTTGTCTCATATTTGGCTTTCTATTTATCTAACATTTTGGCCATTATTTTATGTTTAGTTATTTCAGCAACAATCAGCCTTCATACGGTAATTATGGGATGTTTATTTATTCCGTTACTTATTGCTGTCAGTAATCGAAAAAAGAGCAATATGAGAGTAATAGAGAAAAACAGGTCTGAATATAAAAAGAGAAAAGAATATTATACTAGTATTTTTTCAAATAAGGAATATGCTGAGGAGGTAAGGCTGTACCCTTTTATTAATATTTTTAAAGAAGAAATACATTCTGTCTCTGAATCGTTGGTAGAAAAATTAAAAAAGGTCAATAAGAAAATATTTTTTCTTGATTTGGTAAATCAAGGGATTTTAGAAATTGTTGTTTATTGGGGGATAATTCTCTATTTGTCATTTAAAATTGTTGAGAAGACGTATCCGGTCAGCTATCTTTTGCCAACTGCTGCAGTGGTTTTTCAGTTAGTTAAAAGAACTAATGCTTTCGTTGGGATTGGCCCGAACCTGAAAAATTTTGCTGAATATCAAGATTATTATGATAATTTTATGAGTGCGAGTACAGAGGTAGATAATCAGCAAGAAAAAGTGTTGACTCAAGATATAGAACAAATTAAAATAGTCAATCTGTCGTTTAGGTATAAAGAGGGTGATGCACTAATATTGAATAATATTAACATGCAAATATCCAAGGGACAGAAAATAGCACTTGTTGGAGAGAACGGTGCTGGAAAGACGACCTTGATACGTTTATTACTGGGTTTATATGATAACTATTCAGGAAATATATTTGTCGATGGAATAGAGTTACGCCAGATTGATAAGAAGAAATATCGTCTGAAAATATCGTATATACTGCAAACTTTTAATATATATGCTTGTTCATTAGCCGACAATGTTACGTTAGGAAATGAAATGGGCGATAAGGTTAAAGTAGAAAGAGCTTTAATTGATGCTGATCTGTATGCCGATATAGTTGAGCATTATGAGAACTCAAATCCATTCTTGACTAAAGAATTTGCAGAAGATGGTATTGAACTATCCGGAGGACAAAAGCAAAAGTTGGCTATTGCCAGGGCGCATTATAGGAATTCCAGTATTATCTTTATGGATGAACCATCCAGTGCATTGGATCCTCTATCAGAAGCTAGAATATTTAATAAAATGAATGCTCTGACAGAAAGCAAGTCATTATTGGTGGTTACACATAGACTTCATATGATAAGAAATGTTGATTGGATATATTATTTAGAAAATGGGAGAATTGCTGAACAAGGAACACATAAAACATTGATGACGTTAAAGGGCAGATATGAAAGAATGTATACCAAACAAAGAGAGAGGTTCGGTGAAAAGTCAGGTGCATAACATGAAGGAGAAAATTAATGCCATAAGGTATTTATCTAAGCAGCTGCGGTATGCAAGCATAAAGTTTTGGGTTACTACATTAATAAAGGATTTATTAAAAAACATTGAGTATTTTTTTGTTGATGTGCTTTTAATCAAGGTAATTGTGGATGCCTTGATTGTAGGGACAAATATGCAGGAAATAGTCCAATGGGTTATATTAGCCGTATGTATCAGATTAATTCGAATTATAGTTGATTCATATTATAATAATATTATTAATACGCTAGAGCCTATCAAGATAGAAGAATATTTTATCGGCATTGTAATGGATAAGTCTAATAGTGTCGATATGAAGTGTTATGATGAAATGGAGTATTATAATAATTATGTAATGGCCGTTCAAGATATTGACAAGAAAGCCATGAAGATGGTGAATGATATGGGAACACTATTAGGTACAATGGTACTAATTGCATTAACAGGTACATTTGTACTGGTAAAGGATCCTATATTGCTGTTTTTTGTAATCGCGCCGGTTATAGGTGATGCAGTTTTACGAGTAAAGATTTCAAATAAGGAATACGCAAAAGAAGAAAAAATAAGCAAAATACGTCGCAAACAGGATTATATTAATAAAGTAAATAACGAAAGCAGATATGCAGAAGAAGTGCGATTATCTTCAATCGCAAGGTTTTTTGATAAGCTTTTTTCAGAAAATATTGAAGAAGCAAAAAAAGTCACGAATTTCTTTTTTGGAGGGTTGTTGCGTTTATATTTATTCAGTGATTCTCTTTATGAGCCCAAAAACCTTCTGATCATATTATATTTAGCATATAAAGCTATCATAGTAAGAGATATATCTGCCGGGGATTTTATAGCAATTCAAACAGCATTGGCTGGATTCAGTTCAAACTTGGGAAAAATTACGCAAAGAACTACAGTTTTTAATGAACACATATTATATTCAGTAAGATTCAAATCATTCATGGAGTATAAAAACTCTGTTGTTGATGGTACACAGTCACTTGGTGCAATTTACCGCATTGAGTTCAAAAATGTTTCGTTTAGATATGGGGAAAATTTGCCATATATTTTGGACGGAATTAATTTGGAAATTAAGGCTGGGGAGCAGTTGGCATTAATAGGACAGAATGGACAAGGTAAATCTACACTGATTAAATTGTTAATGAGGTTCTATGATGTTTCAGAAGGAGAGATATTAGTAAACGGTAATCCAATTAAGCAGTACAAAATTGATGATTTGAGACATGAAGTGTTATTTTTATCACAACAATTTCACTGCTTTAAAATTTCTATTATTTCTAATATTTTATTGCGCAAAAGATGGGACGGCGATAAAAAAATACGTGACTACTTATATTTGTTTCATTTAGATGAGATTTTAGAGAAATTCCCAAATAGGGAATACTCGGTATTCGGAAAGGACTTATATGAAGATGCAATAGAGCTATCCAGAGGGCAGCAGCAAAAGGTAGCAATATGCAGGGCTCTGAATAAAGAAGGTAGCTTTTTGATTATGGATGAGCCATCCGCAGCGCTTGATCCCAATGCTGAAACAGAGTTGCTTAATGCAATGAAAGGCTATGTAGGAAAAAATATTTCGATTATAATATCACATAATCTGTCTTTAACAAAACACGCTACCAAAATTGCTGTATTAGATAAGGGGAAAATAGAAGAGATTGGTTCTCATAATGAGCTGCTTCAAAAGGATGGTATATATAAGTGCATGTATCTGTCGCAGATGAAAACGGCATTAGGGAAGGCAGAACAGGTATTTTAACAAATGAATTTCAGGGCAAACAGTACTGCCAATAACAGAAAAGCATGATTGGAGAATGCCCCTTGACATTGGAGAAGAATATGGGAAGAGAAAAGAGATGGAAACAAGGAGCAGGCTTGGCGGCGGTGCTTCTGACTCTGCTTCTTACAGGAACGGGCTGCGGGGACGGGAGGCAGGCGGATCCGGTGCATACCTCACAGTCGGAAGGAACGGCGCATGCACCGCAGGCCGAGGGGACGGATACGGCAGTAAAAACGGGAGTGCTGGACAGCGGATACTTTTTTGAGGAGGATGGGATCCTTTTGAGGAAGGAAGAGTACTTCCTGTACTCTGACTGGGAGCCGGTGGAATTTGATTACATCTGTATGGATCCCACTTGCAGCCATGGGAACGAAAGCTGTAGTGCGGGAGTAGTTCAAGATGAAGAAAGTGCATTGATGGACTTCAGCCTGTTATATCAGGACCGGCTGATCATTCTGCACGCCTGCTATCAATATGTGGACAATGATACTTCTAAAGAGGTCTGGGATTACAGCAATGTGTATCAAACGGAAGTTTATGAGGCGGATCCGGACGGCAGCAATCGGCGGAAGATGGCGACTTTCCCGGGTTCGATTGGTTCGAATACAGTTTCGCATGTTGCCGTCTTAATGGGAGGAAAGCTCTATTTTGGCGGCCCGACGGAAGTACGGGATATAGTCGATCAGGACATTCAGGGAGAGCAGGCAATTAAGATATTGACCAACTACGCAGTCTATTGTCTTGATCTTAATGATTATACTGTTGAAACTTTCGCAGTCGAGGAGAATAAGGAAGGGGGGTATCAGTATCAGATTTATGAGTATGACGGTATGATCTATGCCATCATAAGTAATTGCGAGAACAGCGCAGTATGGTATCGGTTGAACCCCGGAACAGGCGTGTGTGAAGAAATTTTGCGCTTTGATACCGATGTCCCCATGTTTGAGGGGGCAATTGGGGATACGGTGTATTACTGGTATCTGGGATCCGAGAAGACATTCTATGCAAGGGATATAGCAGCGGGAGCGGAGGAGCGTGAGATTATGGAAGTAACCGGGGGTACTATGATGGTGATCCCCCTTATTGTGGATGGACAGGTTCTGTGCATGGCGGACAGTCGTTTTGGGGGCGAGGATTCCATGGCAGAGTATACGGTGTTCGACCCGGATGGAAATGTCCTGGATACAATCCGTTACGATGATTATATCACCTTTCTGGATGTAGTCGGCGACAAGATCCTTTATTACAAACTGAACTCCGATTTCGTATGGGAGATATGGTGGGCGGATAAGAAAGACCTTACAGACTTGACGGAAAAAGGGGTAAGGATAGGATCCTTTTTTAAGGTCGACACACCGGGAGATCAGGATAATATAGATTGACGTTCGTATCCGTGAGAAGTAAAATAGTAACAGTTCAGAACAAAGGAAATGTTGCCGCCTGGTATGGGAGGAAATATGGGAAACAGAAAAACAAGGAAACATGGAGTATCCTTTGCGGCATTGCTTCTGACTCTGCTTCTTACAGGAACGGGCTGCGGAGACGGGAGGCAGGCGGATCCGGTGCATACCTCACAGTCGGAAGACCCGGCGCATGCACCGCAGGCGGGGGAAACGGGTACGGCAGCGAAGACAGGAGATCTGAGCAGCTGGTACTTTTTTGAGGAGGATGGGATTGTCGCAAACGGGGAGGAACGCTTCCTGTATTCCGACTGGGAGCCGGTGGAATTTGACTATATCTGTATGGATCCCACCTGCAGCCACCTGGACGAAGGCTGCAGCGCCCGCATGGTTGAGGATGAAAAGAGTATGCGGAAGGATTTCGGTCTGATATATCAGGATCGGCTGATCCTGTTGCACGCGTACGCTGAATTAACGACGAATGATCTTTCGGAAACGGTTGAGGAATGGAGCAGTGTATATCAGACGGATGTGTATGAGGCGGATCCGGACGGGAGCAACCGGCGGAAGGTGGCAACTTTCCCGGGTTCAATTGACAGTTCGTTTATGACATATGCTGCAGTTTTGGCAGACGGAAAGCTTTGGTTTGGCGGACCGTCCAAAGAATTGAAGAGAATAGAATGTGATGCCCAGGGCATGTGGCAGACGTTTGAGCTGTGGATTAACGATGCCATTTATTGTCTTGACCTCAATGATTACACGGTGGAAACCTTCGCAGCCACCGAGGATAAGGAGGTTAAGGAGGAAGAGGGATACCAGTACCAGCTTTATGAGTTTGACGGCATGATCTATGGAATCATAAGTAATTTTCAGGGGGACAGCGCCATATGGTATCGGATTGATCCCGGGACGGGTGTATGTGAGGAAATCCTGCGTTTTGATTCCAATGTGGCACGGTTTGGAGGGGCAATCGGCGACAAGGTGTATTACTTTTATGAGGATGCCCAGGAAACGCTCTATGTCAGAGATCTGGCAGAGGGAGCGGAGGAACGGGAGATCCTGACGATAACCGCGGAGGGGATGCTTGCCATGCCTTTTGTTTTAGACGGGCGGCTCCTGCTCATAACGGACTATTGTGTGGAGGAAGGGAACCACATGGCGGAGTACACGGTGTTTGATCCGGAGGGAAAGGTACTTGATACGATCCGTTATGATGATTACATCAACTTTCTGGATGTGGTGGGAGATAAGATCATATTTTATAAGCTGGAATCCGATTTCGAATATGATACATGGTGGGTGAAGAAAGAGGATTTGAAAGACCTGTCTCAAAAAGGCGTGCGGATCGGCCCCATCAATGGAGTGACGCTGGATACGCTGGAGGATTGAAAATGCAATGCCGACTGGAGCTGATTGATATTACGAAGTCTTATAAGGGGAAGCTGGCGCTGGATCATTTTTCCTACCGGTTTGAACCGGGGATCTACGGGCTCCTGGGGCCCAACGGGGCGGGTAAATCCACGCTGATGAACATTATTACCCAGAACCTGAAAAGTGATGAGGGGACGATCCTGTTAAACGGTGTGGAGGCGCGGAAGCTGAAGCAGGGCTATATTGCCCATATCGGATATATGCCCCAGCAGCAGTCCTTATATGAGAACCTGACGCTGCTGCGTTTTATGTATTATATTGCGGCTCTCAAGGGAATGAAGAAAAAGGAAGCAGGGGAGCAGATCGAGAGTCTGTTAAAGGACGTAGGGCTGTGGGAGGAACGCAGCCGGTATATGGGCGGCTTTTCAGGCGGGATGAAGCAGCGGGCGCTGGTGGCACAGGCGCTTTTGGGCGATCCGGACATTATCATTTTAGACGAGCCCACAGCGGGCCTGGATCCTATTCAGAGACGGGGAATCCGGGGGATGATCGGGGAGCTTGCCCGGGACAGGATCGTGATTATTTCCACCCATGTGATGGCGGACATTGAGGCCATTGCGAAGGAGATCCTGATGCTGAGGAAGGGTAAGCTTTTAAATAAGCTGTCGCCGGAAGCGGACAGGCTTGAGGGGGAGAGCCTGGAGGATATGTATATCAGGCTGTTTGGATAAGCGTGGGGGGCAGAATGTTTAGGAACGAATGGATCAAATTATTCCGGAACCGGGTGTTTTTGATCTTCTTTGCGGCAATGCTTGTGTTCTATGGCTTTTATCTTTATTGGTCTCTGGTGCTTTATGAAAAGTCAGGCGTTGTGGAAAAGGCGTCCGTGCTTTATTACCAGGAGCTCACAGAGGAGCTGGACGGGCTTTCCCTTACGGATGCGGAAAAGCTGGAGCTTCTCGGGGAACGCCGAAGGCAGCTGGAGGAGCTGGCGGATACGATTCCTTCCGCCTGGCCCGGGCAGACGCAGGCGGAAGGAGCGGCGGGGGAGTCTGATTCCGCACGATCCGGGCAGACGCAGCTGGAAGGAGCGGCAGGGGAGTCTGATTCCGCACGATCCGGGCAGACGCAGCTGGAAGGAGCGGCAGGGGAGTCTGATTCCGCACGATCCGGACAGACGCTGATGGAGGAGCTGGCAGGGGTGCTTGATTCTGCACAGCTTGAGCAGAGGGAGCTGGCGTACGGGGAAGTGTGGAATGAGGTAAACCGTGCAGTGCATTACCGGGAGATCCGGGAAAGCATCATCGCCAATGCGGAGAAGCAGCTTGGGCGTCTGGACCGGGGAAACTACGGCAGGCTGGAGAGGCGGTATCTGGAGAGCAGCCTGGAAAAGACGAAGGAAGTATACGGACGGCTTTCGGAGGTGGTGCCGGTATCCGGTCATGCCCGGGGCCTGGAAGCGCTGGCGGACAATCCGGTGGCGGATTTCTGCTGTCTGTTTCTTATTTTGCTGGCGGTAGTCGAGCTTGTGACGGTGGAGCGGCAGAAGGAGCAGATCATTTTATCCAAGAGTACGGTACGGGGAAGGCAGGTCCACGGCCTGGTGAAGGCTGCGGTTCTGGGGGGACTGAGCCTGCTTATGACGGTGCTTTTGCTGTTGGAGGGGCTCCTGGTCATCGGGCGGATTTATCCCATTCCGCCTTTTGGAATCCCGGTTCAGGCAGTGTATCCCTATTGTGCCCTGAAGATCAGCATCGGCGGTTTTTTATGCCTGTATGCGCTGTTAAAGCTTCTGTTTTACTGTTTCTGCGGGGCCTGCTTTTACCTTGTCTGCTGTCTTCTGCGCAGGGTCATTTCCATCTTTCTGGTGATCCTGGCAGGGGGCGGGGCGCTGCTTTCCGTATATTTGTGGATCCCGGAAACCTCGTATCTCTCGCCGTTGAGGAATGTCAATCCCGTGGTACTGGGGCAGGCGGGGGAGCTGCTGGAGCGTTACCGGTGTGTGAATGTGTTCGGAATTGCCGTGAGCCGGCTGGTGTTCGCCGGAGTCCTGCTCTTTGCAGGGACGGCCGCATTGCTGGCGGTGGCGGTGCAGGTGTATGCGGAAGCGGAGGAAAGGAGTATTCTGGCGGACCGGCATTCGGCGTATGACAGGAAGAAAAGGTGGGGTGTGAGCCTTTTGGGCCATGAGTGTTATAAGGCGTTCCTGTCTCAGAGGCTGCTCTTTGTGCTGGCGGTGGCAGCGGCGGTTTCCGTTCCTTATTTGAAGACAACGACCGGGGGAAACGGAGATTCGCTGGAGGATCATTTTTACCGTATGTATTCCGAACCTGTTGAGGGGGCCTGTACAGAGGAAATCCCGGAGTATATCCGCCAGAAGCGGGAGGAGGTCTCCGGGGCCATGTCGCGTCCGGAGGTGCAGGAGAGAGCCAGGTCGATCTATGAGACAATGCTGTCGGCGCTTTCCCGAATGTCTGCGTATGGGGAGTATCTTTCGGCCCATGAAGGCAGTTATTATCTCAACAGGCCTGCCTATATCACGCTGACGGGGGGAAACGGGGCCGCAAACCGCAGGAATATCGTAACCAATATGCTGATGTACGCCTTTGCAATCGTCTGCTTCGTGCTGACCATGTCGGTGGATTACCAGAGGGGTGAAAACCGGCTTGTCCACTCTACCCGGAAGGGGAGAGGGCATTATGTCATTGCGAAGGTGTTGGTCGGGACGCTGGTCTCGCTAATTCTTCTGGCTTTGTTCCAGGTGCCCACGCTTTATCGTCTGCTGGTCTCGGACGGGACGGAGTATATGTCTGCGCCTGCATACAGCCTCCGGCATCTTTCCTGGGTGTGGGGAGGAATTTCCATAGGCGGGTATCTGTGCCTGCTGTATGCGGGAAGGTTTGCGGCGCTGCTATTGGTGATGGCGTTTTCGTATCTGACAGTGCGGAGGGTAAGGAGCAGTATTGTTGCAATCGTCTGTGTCTGTGCCGTAGTGGAGATTCCGCTGGCAGTGATGCTGCTGGTGTGAGAAAAAGGAGTTTATCCTGTCACAGGGATAAAGGGCATTGTCTGATTAAGCAGGAGGTAACTATATATGAACCAGAGGAATGAAGAATTACAGGCGCTCGTTGATAAAGCCGCCGCAGGAGATAAAAAGGCCCTGGAGACACTGGCTGCCGGGGTGCAGGACATGGTATTTAATTTATCCCTGCGTATGCTGGGTACATTTGCGGATGCGGAGGATGCCGCCCAGGACATTCTGTTGAAAATGATTACGCATCTCTCGTCCTTCAGGGGGGACAGCTCCTTTACCACATGGGTATTCCGCATTGCAGTGAACCATCTGAAAAATTACAGGAAGCATATGTTTGCCAGCCGCCCATTGAGCTTTGAATATTATGGAGATGATATAGAAAACGGGAAAATACAGGATGTGCCGGACCTGACACAGAATGTGGAAAAGGAGCTGCTGGCGGAGGAGCTGAAAATGTCCTGTACCAATGTGATGCTGCAATGTCTTGATGGGGAAAGCAGATGTATATTCATATTGGGTACCATGTTTCAGCTGGACAGCCGGATGGCAGGTGAGATTCTGGATATGACCCCGGAGGCGTATCGTCAGCGGCTTTCCCGGATCCGCAAAAGGATGGCTGATTTTCTCGGGCAGTATTGCGGGGAGTACGGGGACGGCAGATGCAAATGCAGGGACAGAGTGAATTATGCAATACAGAGCCATAGGATAAATCCTCTGAAGCTGGAATATATGGCAGCTAGGGAAATCACCTCCCAGACCATGTCGGATGTGGCAAATGCCATGGAAGAGATTGATGAATTATCACAGGATTTTTCTTTCTGCAAGCCCTATCAGTGTCCCCAGCGTACAAAGCATCTGATACAGGAATTCCTGGATTCCGCGCAGTTTTCCATTGTCCGGAATTCATAAGGAGGGACAGGCTGTGGAGATACGTTTTATCAGGGGCCGCTTACCTGCATTGGGCAGGAATATCCCCGGAGGGAATGGCGGTAAAAACCGAGTATTCGGAAATTGCCGCCATTCCGGGAACTGCTTTGGAGACGGGGATATGCTGTTATTTTTCCAGTATCATCAAAACGCCTTCCGGTCCCAGGGGATTTTCCGGAGCATTCAAAATGCCGCTGCGAATACATTCCTCTGCCACATTATGGAAGAAGCCGGAGGTAACGGCGGAATGATAGAAGCGATATTCTCCCATCAGGTGAGGCGGAATGTGCTTTTTCATAAATTCCGCCAGCTCTCCGGCCAGTGTATGTGCCATAATACAGGCTTCCTCGGACAGATGGCCCAATACATTCAGGAAGCTGCCGGCAGGGTCATTGCTGCCGGAGAAAACCAGGATAGCAGGTTCCAGGGAGTCCCCGTTTTTCCGCAGATAGCCGCATTGTATTGCCCTGGCGGCAATTTCCTGCTCCTGTTCGGACAGGGACGATAGGGGCAGACCGTCTGCACAGCGGATAGTGAGGAGCAGCAGGGGATCGTTGGAAATATTATGTTCGCAGTGAAAATGGGCCTGCAGTCTTGGACCGTACATGTTTTGGACGATTACACGGGAATATCCATAGATACCCTCGGACTGGATGCCGTCACAGCCATAGACAAGATTTTCGCTGACCTGATCGCCATAGTCTGCCACTGCCAAAGTGGTAAAGGGGCGCTGCGGCAGTGGTACATCGGAGAAATAATCTGCCAGCTCTTTTTTCACCTGCGTGCTGAAGTCCCAGACTTCCTCGCGTGTCAGCCGCCAGAGAAGCAAGGGCATGTCCTTGTGCCCGACCGGCGCTGCGGCAAGAATTCTCTCCCGGTTATCCTGAACCTTTGCGGTCAGACAGGAACAGAACGGTTGGACATATCTCTGGTAGATTTCGCCGGCGGCAATATATTCGTCCCTGTCGATGATGAGGATATTGGAAATATATTTGCCCTGCTGTGTCTTTCGCAGCAGGCCGTAGCTGCCGTTGAGCCCATGGCACTGTATTTCCAGCTCCTGCTCAATATAGGGCATGGGCACATTCAGCTCCCTGGCCAGCTCCCCGGCGCTTTTTGCCTCGGACTTGCACAGATAGACCAGATTTTGGGACAGAATTCGTTCAGCCTTCTGGCAGGGATCATTTCCGTTGGGACTGCCGTCTCCGTGAAAGAAAAGGGATACCGGCTGTAAAGTCCTGTTGATATTCTGATTGCTGTTCTTCATTTTATGAATCTCCTTTTTAATGGTGCCGCGGGCCGAAAAGAGTCTTTGCTTCACGGTAGTTTCGGTGATGCCGAGGCTGGCTGCAATATCGGAAATCTTGTGTTCCTCCAGGTAATACATGACCATCACCTTTCGGTATATCCGGGATAAGAAGGATATTTCCCGGAAGATTTCCTGCAGATTCTGCCGCTGCGCTTCCTCCAGAAGCAGGTCCTCAATCGGATTCAGAGACAGGGAATCCGCTTCCGACGGCGTGCCGTCAGGATTTTGTGCAGGAATCAGCCGGGCGCTTTCTTTTTTCCTGTTCTCGCAGTAATCCGCATAGACCCGGTGGGCGATGGTCCAGGCAAAGGCGTAAAAATGCTGTATTTCCCCACCTTGCCGCAGGGCTTTTAAAACGGCCAGGATAATGTCAGAGCACAGGTCCTCCGCTTCGCAGGATGTGCTGCAGCGCCTGTAAGCATACGTATACAGTTTGTCCAAAAACTGCCGGTCGGCCAGCAGACTGACTGGGTCAACGTTTTTCATAGGTTTTGTCTCCATTCATGAATGTTACACTGATATAGTCGGGAAAGCACCCGGCCAGGTTAGTATTTTTTTTAAAATTATTTCTTAATCTTTTATATCAGGAATCGTCCCGGCCGTAAAGCATAATCTGTCGGGAGCGGATTTCGTGTTTACGGGAAGCGGATTATATGAGATAATCTGTTTATAAGTATTATGATACGGGAGGGTACAAGATTGAAGCTCTATGACATGAAAGTGAATCATTTCAAGAATCCGCTGGGATTTCGTATGGAACGCACAGTCTTTTCCTGGAAGGTGGCGGAGGCCAGGGGAAAGCGGCAGAAGGCCGCAAGGGTAGTGGTGGCGGCAGACCCGCAGATGGAGGACGTGCTGTATGACTCCGGCTTTGATGAGAGTGCAGATTCGCTGGCATATCCCGTACCGCTTACTCTGCTGCCCCGCACCTGTTATTATTGGACGGTGACGGTGCAAAGTGACGCCGGGGAGGAGGCCGTGGGGGAAGTGCAGCACTTCGAGACGGGAAAGGGGGAGGAGGGCTGGCAGGCGAAGTGGATCGGCTGTGACAGCGGGGAAAAGCGTCATCCCTTCTTTGAGAAGAGCATCGCACCGGGGAAAGAGGTGGCAAAGGCACGTCTGTATATCTGCGGCCTGGGCCTGTACGAGGCATATTATACAAAAGAAGGAGAAAGCGTTCCGGGACGGATCGGCCGGGAATATATGACGCCCTATAGCAATGATTACAAGGAGTGGATCCAATACCAGACCTATGACGTAACGGAGCTGCTGGGAGAGAAAGGCACCCTGTCCGTACTTCTGGGAAACGGCTGGTACAAAGGGCGGTTTGGCTTCTGGTCAAAGGAGGAAAAGGGCTTCTACGGGAACGAATGGAAGCTGATTGCGGAGCTTCGTCTGACCTATGCCGACGGTACGGAAGAGACCGTGGGGACGGATGAAAGCTGGACGGTGGGGCGGAGCTGTATTACCTATTCCAGTCTCTACAACGGTGAAAAACGGGATGATACCCTGCCGCCGCTGCCACCGGAGCAGGCCGTACTCTGTGACCCGCCCCGGGGAAGGATCACGGAGCGCATGAGTCTGCCGGTTACCGTTCATGAGGTATTTGAGCCTGTGGAGCTGATCCATACGCCGGCGGGAGAGCTGGTCTTTGATATGGGGCAGGAGTTTACCGGCATCTTTTCCCTGCAGGTGCATGAGCCTGCAGGAACCGTGATCCATATTCAGACCGGTGAGATCCTGCAGGGCGGCAATTTCTATAACGCGAACCTGCGCAGTGCAAAATCGGAGTACTTCTATGTTTCCGACGGGAAAGAGCGGGAGATCACCCCTCATTTTACCTTTTACGGCTACCGCTATGTGAAGGTAGAGGGCATCAGGGACCTGAAGAAGGAAGACTTTAAGGGGATGGCATTCTACAGCGATATTGAAGAGAAAGGGCGGATGCACACGGGGCATGAACTGGTGAACCGCTTGATTGAAAATGTACGCTGGGGATTGCAGAGTAATTTTGTGGATGTGCCCACGGACTGCCCTCAGCGGGACGAGCGTATGGGCTGGACCGGGGATGCCCAGGTGTTCTCTCCCACAGCAATGTACCTGAAAGACAGTTATGGATTCTATGCAAAATATCTTTATGACATGGCCCGGGAGCAGCGCGCGCTGGGAGGCAGGGTCCCCGATGTGGTGCCCTCCTGCGGCATGGAATCCACAGCCTGTGTGTGGGGTGACGCATCCTGTATTATTCCCTGGAATCTGTATTTGTTCTATGGGGATAAAAGCATTCTGGAGGACCAGTTCGAGAGCATGAAGGCATGGGTGGATTATGTGCGCAGCGTGGACGGGGACAATCATGGCTGGCGCCATGTGTTCCATTATGGTGACTGGCTGGCGCTGGACAATCCCAGGGGCGGTGCGGAGCAGTGTTTCGGCGCTACAGATGAGGAGTTTATCGCCAACCTTTATTATGCGGCGAGCGCGCAGCTGGTATCCAGGGCTGCGGAGGTGCTGGGGAAAACGAAAGAAGCAGAAAGCTATGCCCGGCTTGCGGACGAGCAGTTTCTTGAGGTAAAGCGGGAATATTACAGCGTTACCGGCAGATGCTGCATCAAGACGCAGACGGCGTTGATTCTGACGCTGAAGTATCATCTGTCCGACAATGAAGAGCTGACGAAAAGGCAGCTGAAGAAGCTCTTTGAAGACAGCGGGCACAAGCTGAAAACCGGATTTGTGGGGACGCCCCTGCTGTGCAATGTACTTTCCGACATCGGCTGGCACGAGCTTGCCTGGGAGCTGCTTCTGAACGAAGAGTATCCCGGCTGGCTGAATGAGGTGAAGCTGGGGGCAACCACGGTCTGGGAACGCTGGAACAGCCTGCTTCCCGACGGGACCATCTCCGGCATCAGTATGAACAGTATGAACCACTATGCTTACGGTTCGGTGCTGGAATGGATGTTCCGCTGGGCAGCAGGGTTGAATTTTACGGAGGAGGCACCGGGCTGCAGAAAAGCCAGGATGGCCCCTCAGCCGAATGCCGGGCTGGGACATCTGGAAGCGGAATATGACTCTCCTGCCGGGCTGTATGCCCTGAGCTGGGAATTGCAGGAGCAGGGCCACGTAAGGCTTACCGTGCGCATTCCCTTTGGCTGCAGTGCGGAATTGACCCTGCCCGGGGAGAAGAACGGGACAGGGGTGAAGACGCTGGATGCAGGCGAGTATGTTTTTGATTATGAAACGGAGGATGTGAAGCAGACTGAGCAGGGAGAAGCCGTTCCGTGAGCAAGAACATAAAAAGGGACCGGGAGTCTGCCGGTCCCTTTTTACCTTACTAAAGCTGTGTCATCAGGAGTATGCTTACTGTCTGTTTAAGACCAGATGCTGGGGAAGGCCGTTTACCATGAAGGGCTGGTAATCTCCCTGGATCAGAGGCTCAATGTAATTGATAAATTCCTCGGTGATATAGTTACCTTCCTGGTTCACCCATTCTCTGGGAACCAGCTTTTCGTTGTTGGCAATGCGATGGACGTCGTAAATTCCGGCGGAGCTCATGTAAGGGTCGTCCGCGATGCGGTCAATGACCACCATCTTTCCGGAGTCACCCTCGTCGGCTGCCTTTACGGCGGCACCGCCGACCATGAAGGCCTCGTTAATGTCTACCCGGGAAGCCATGTGGGAAGCGCTTCTCTGCAGGGTGGAGAATTCGATGCTCCTGGTCTTGCAGCCCAGCTCCGCGCCCAGGAAGCCGGCCAGATATGCCGCGGTTCCCTGAAGCTGCTTGTGGCCGAAGGCGTCCACATAATCCGCACCGCCGGACAGTTCACAGACGTAACGGCCGTCAGCCAGCTTGATGCCCTCGGAAACGGCGATGATAACGGAGTCCTTTTTCTTCAGCAGTTCGCCGGTCTTTTTTAAGAAGTGGTCGATGTCAAAGGTAAGCTCCGGAAGATAGATCAGGTCCGGTCCCTCGCATTCTTCGGTCTTGGCCAGGGCGGTGGCACCGGTAAGCCATCCGGCATTGCGCCCCATGACCTCCAGGATGGTGACCATTTTCCTGTTGTAAGCAAGTCCCAGGGCATCCCGGATAATCTCCTTGGTGGAAGCGGCAATATACTTTGCGGCGCTGCCGAAGCCGGGAGTATGGTCCGTCAGGGCCAGGTCATTGTCGATCGTCTTCGGGACGCCGAGGAATTTCTGCTCGTGGCCCTTGACTATGGCATAATCGGAAAGCTTTTTGATGGTATCCATGGAGTCGTTGCCGCCGATATAGATAAAGGCCTCTATTTCCAGTTTGTCCAGAATCGTGAAAATCTTCTCGTAGAGCCCGGGATCTTCGTGGATTCCCGGAAGCTTGTATCTGCAGGAGCCGAGAAAGGCAGAGGGAGTTCTCTTCAGCAGCTCAATATCCATGTCGGAATGGATCTGCGTGGCAAGATCCACATATTGCTCGTCCAAAAACCCTTCAATTCCGTGAAGCATGCCGTATACGGTATGAAAGCCGCGCTCCCTGGCGGTCTTATAGACCCCGGCAAGACTGGAATTAATAACGGCGGTAGGCCCGCCGGACTGCCCCACAATTATATTGCGTTTTGCAGTGTGTGCCGTACTGTTGTTTTTTCCCATGATAATACCTCCTTCTTTTCTATTTTACAGGGAAAAGTGCCTGCTTGCAAGTAAAATTATGGAAAAATGAGCTGCCGGGACTTTATTGTGAAAAAATATGGAAAATATTCGGGTATTGTGGTAATATTTATTAGAAACAAATTAAGGGTTTGGCTGCGGAAGGGGGAGTACCATGAGTGACATTTTTAACAATGAGCTTTTTGAGGCGTTTGCAGCAGCGTCGGATAATGTGTATATTTATGTCTGTGATATGCGGACCAATATTTCCCGGTGGTCCAGAGCTTTGGTGGAATATTTTAATCTTTCGGGAGAGTATATTGAGAATGCGGGGGCGGTCTGGGAGGAGCATATTCACCCTGAGGACAGAGCCCTCTATAATGAGGATATAAACGGGGTGTTTTCAGGGGCAAAGTCCCGGCACGAATGCCAGTACAGGGCGATGAACCGTGACGGCGAGTACGTATGGCTGGAATGTAAGGGCAGCGTGATTAAGGACAAGGATGGGACGCCCATAATATTTGCAGGACTGATGACAAGGCTGGACGGGCAGAATAAATATGATTCCCTTACCGGCCTGCCTACCGCCCATGAGCTGTATCACTATAATATTTCCGAGAAAAAGGGGATTGCCGTGCTGATGGGGCTGGACGGCTTCCGGAAGGTGGTGAGCAGCTATGGCTATAATGCGGGAGATGAGGTGCTGGTGCTGTTTTCCAGGATATTGAAGGATTCCTGCGGGAGAGGCTGGAGTCTGTTCCGCTTCAGCGGAGACGAATTTATTGCGCTTGCACCTGCTGCCGGGAAAGAAGCAGTCGAGGAATTCTTTAGCGGAATATGCGAAAAAGCAGACGCCCTGGAGCTGGCAGACGGGCAGAAGATCAGTATCTCCGTGTCGGGAGGCGCCCTGCTTTTTCCGGAGGATGCGGATTCCAGGGAGAAGCTGATTAAAAGGCTGGAAAACTGCCTGGAGTATGCAAAGATGCACCACCGAGGAAGCCTGGTATTCTTTTCGGAGGAAATCGTAAAGCAGCACCGGCGCAGCCTGGCCCTGCGGGAGGATCTGAAGCAGTGCATTGCAGACGGGTTTCGGGGCTTTGAGGTGTTTTTCCAGCCCTTTGTGGATCCGGACACGCATCGGATCACCGGCTGCGAGTGCCTTCTGCGCTGGAAGGGAGAGCAGATCAGGGATTCCTGTCCCATGGAGTTTATCAAGGTGCTGGAGGAATATGGCGGCATTCGGGAGGTGGGCTTCTGGGTCATGGAAGAGGCGATCCGGCACCAGGTGGAATGGCGGGAGAAATTCGGCGATCTGCGGGTGAGCTTTAATGTGTCTTATCAGCAGTTCATGGATGAGGAATTTGAAGAAAGGATCAATCAGTGCCTGGAAAAATACGGATGCGATCCTTCCAATATTATTATAGAGCTGACGGAGAGCTGCCAGGTGGATAAGCCCCAGGAACTGGCGTCCATGTTTGACAGGCTGCGGGAGCGGGGCTTTAAGGTGGCGCTGGATGATTTCGGTACGGCATATGCTTCCCTGGAGATGCTGAAGGCCCTGCATGTGGATTACATAAAGGTGGAGCATTCCTTTGTCCGGGAGCTGTCCGAGCCGGGACATGATATTGATTACGTCATCATAGACAATTTGCTGGCCATGTGCAGGCGGCTGGGGTATGATTCCATTGTGGAAGGCGTGGAGAACCATGAGGTGGCGGACATTGTGGGCAAAATGGATGCCACCCTGCTCCAGGGATACTTCTTTTCCCGGCCAGTGTCCAGGAATGAATTTGAGAAGCTGCTGGAAGAAGACAGGGAGAAATAGCAACGGATAAAAAGATTATAAAAAGAGGACATATACCTGTATAAAAATGCCGGGGTTTGTGGTAGAATAAGGTATAGACTAAATTGCTTTATTTAAAGGAGGATTATATTATGAAAAAGTATTTAGCCATGTTTCTGACGGCGGTTATGGCGCTGTCCTTTGCAGCCTGCGGGGGGAAGGACTCCGGAGAAGGCGACGGCGGGGGAGCCGGGATTGCGGATGCCCTCACCCTGCTTACCACCATCTGGGACAGCTATGAGGAAGGGGAGAAATTTTCCGCCATGGGGGGCGATTTTTCCGAAGAAAATATGGTGAACGACGCTCCCGGCAATTACGGGATCCAGGACACCGCCATGCTGGATTATACCCTTGGCCTGCCGGAAACTTCCGCTTCCATGATTGACGGGGCAGCCTCCCTGATCCACATGATGAATGCCAATACCTTTACCTGCGGTGCATTTCATGTGAGCAGCGGGGACAATGTTTCTTCCGTGGCGGAGGCACTGCGGGATAACATCCTGCAAAGGCAGTGGATGTGCGGTTTCCCGGATAAGCTTATCGTCATCACGGTAGATGACTATGTGATTTCCGCGTTTGGAAACGGAGAGCTGATTGATACCTTTAAAGCAAAGGCAATGGCAGCATACGAATCTGCGGAGCTTGTTTATGAGGAGCCTATCGTATAGCTTTGAGTCGAGGGAAAGAGCATGGTCTTTTCAAGCATTCCGTTTCTTTATTATTTTCTTCCCTGTACGCTGCTGCTGTATTTTGCGGCACCCCGCAGGCTGAAGAATGCGGTGCTTCTCCTGGCAAGCGTGGTTTTCTACGCGTGGGGAGAGCCGAAATTCGTGGTTGTAATGCTTCTGACGATCCTGCAGGGATATGTATTTGGAATTCTGACGGAAAAGAGCGGAGGCCGCCGGGCGAAGGTGTACCTGGCAGTCTCCGCTGTTATTAGTCTTGGTCTGCTGGGGTATTGCAAATATGCGGATTTCTTTATCAGGAATTTTAATGCAGTCACCGGGTTGTCGCTTCCATTGTTAAAGGTAACGCTTCCCATCGGTATCAGCTTTTATACCTTTCAGATCCTGAGCTATGTGGCAGATGTCAGCCGGGGGAATGTGCGGGCGCAGCGCAGCTTCATTGACCTGGCGGCATATGTGGCCATGTTTCCCCAGTTGATTGCAGGACCCATTGTCAGATACTCGGACATTGCCGGGCAGTTGAGCGACAGGGAACACAGCTTTGCCGGAAGTGCCCTGGGAGTCCGTCGATTTGTTCTGGGGCTGGGAAAGAAGGTTCTGATCGCTAACACTCTGGGGGAGCTTGCCGGCCTGTGCAGGGACTCCGGGGATAAGTCCGTGCTGCTCTTCTGGCTGTACGGGGTGTCGTGCACGCTGCAGATTTATTTTGATTTTTCGGGTTACAGTGATATGGCCATCGGCCTTGGAAAAATATTCGGTTTTGATTTTCCTGAGAATTTTAATTATCCGTATATTTCGAAAAGCATCACGGAGTTCTGGCGCAGGTGGCATATGTCCTTAGGTTCCTGGTTTCGGGATTATGTATATATTCCGCTGGGGGGAAACCGGGTTAAGAAGCCCCGCTGGCTCTGCAATCTGCTGATCGTGTGGTTCCTCACGGGGTTCTGGCACGGCGCAGAGTGGAATTTTATAGTCTGGGGGCTCTTCTTCGGCGTGCTGCTGATCGTGGAAAAGCTGGTGCTGGCGAAGGTGCTGGACAGGACAGGGATTCTGAAATACATTTATGTCATGCTGGCGGTAACCCTCAGTTTTGTAGTCTTTGATGCTGCAGGCATTTCAGAGGCATGGTTCTGTATCAGGGCCATGTTCGGCGGGGGCGGGTTCCCTGCCGTTTCCCGGGAAGGCCTGTATTATCTGAAGAGCTTCGGCCCGCTGCTGATCACGGCGGTCATCGGTGCCACACCTCTGGTGTCTCTTGGAATCAGAAGGATGCGGGAGAACGGAAAGGCAGCCAGAGTGCTGAACTGTATGGAGCCGGTGGTTCTGTTGCTGCTGATGCTTGTCATTACGGGTTATATTGTGGATGGCTCATTTAACCCGTTCCTGTATTTCAGATTCTGAGCCGCAGCTTTTTTACGTTTACCCAACGGCGGCAGCATGGATATGGGAACGGGATTGGATTCGGAGGGAAAAGGTTGACGGAAGAAGGAAAAAACAAAGCGGTGGTTTTAGCGGCGGCAGTCTTTTTGCTGGGATTCTTTCTCTGGTGTCTGTTTAAGCCGGCGGATGCAGTTTCTGACAGTGAGCGGCGGGTCCTTGCCGCCAGGCCGGACATTACGGTATCCGGGCTGCTGTCGGGGAAGTTTACCCGGGATTTCGAAAGCTATGCCATGGACCAGTTTCCGCTGCGGGACGGCTTTCGGACTTTGAAGGCATTGATGTCCCGTTATCTTCTGGGGCAGAAGGATGTGGGAGGAATCTATGAGGCCGGAGGCTATGTCTCAAAGCTGGAATATCCTCTGAATACGGATTCCCTTGACAATGCGGCCGCCAGGTTCCGGCGCATTTACGACAAGTATCTGGGCGGTGAGGACGTGAAGGTATATCTGTCCATAATACCGGACAAGAATATGTTCCTGGCCGGGCAGAACGGCTATCCGGCCCTGGATTACGGGGAGCTTGCCGCATATCTGCGGGAAAAGGCAGATTACATGGAGTATATTGACATCTACGACTGTCTGGAGCTTGGGGACTACTATAAAACGGACACCCACTGGCGGCAGGAGAAAATCACGGATGTGGCAGGACGCCTGGCGGAGGGAATGGGGGCAGTGCTTTCCGGGCAGTACACGGTGAGGCTTCTGGAGCATCCCTTTTACGGGGTGTACCGGGGGCAGGCGGCGCTGCCGCTTCCGGCGGAGGAGATTTATTATCTGGAAAGCATTGTGCTGGATTCCTGCCGGGTATATGATTATGAGACAAACGGAGAAATTCCCGTGTACGACATGGAGAAGGCGGCGGGCCGGGATCCTTATGAGATCTTTCTGGCCGGGCCCAAATCTCTGCTGACGATACAAAATGATGCCGGAGATACGGACAGGAGGCTGATTGTCTTCCGGGACTCCTTCGGCAGCAGTATTGCCCCCCTTTTGGCCGAGGGCTACAGTGAGGTCATACTGATCGACATTCGTTACCTTTCCAGTGAGCTGCTGGGAAATTATGTGGAGTTTGATAACTGTGACGTGCTGTTTCTGTACAGCACGCTGGTGCTGAATAACAGTGAGACGCTGAAGTAAGGCAGAAGAGAGAAGCCAGGGGGCAGAGAAGACGTGAATGTGAAATGAGATAAATCGAAATAAGATAAATCGAAATAAGATAAATCGAAATAAGATAAATCGAAGAGAGATAAATCGAAGAGAGATAAATCAGGAGAGAGATAAATCAGGAGGTTATAAGGGGAAATGGGTGTATTATCTGATCTGGAGCCGAAAAATGTGTTCCGCTTTTTCGAGGAGATTACAAGGATTCCTCACGGGTCGGGAAATGTGGAGCAAATCAGTGATTATCTGGCAGATTTCGCGAGAGAAAGGAAGCTTTTCTATCGGCAGGATGAACTGAAGAATATAATTATCATCAAGGAAGCCACTCCCGGCTATGAGCAGGAGCCGGCGGTGATCCTGCAGGGGCATATGGACATGGTGGCGGTGAAAAAGCCGGATTGCCCCCTTGATATGAAGACCCAGGGGCTGCAGGCGGCGGTGGACGGAGACCGGGTATATGCGGAGGGCACCAGCCTGGGCGGCGATGACGGGATTGCGGTGGCTTATTCCCTGGCGCTGCTGGATTCCGACTCCGTCAGACATCCGAAGCTGGAGGTGGTTATCACCGTGGACGAGGAAGTAGGCATGGACGGAGCCCGGGGGATCGACCTTTCCGTGCTTACCGGGAACCGTATGATTAATCTGGATTCCGAGGAGGAGGGAATCTTCCTCACAAGCTGTGCCGGAGGAGCCCGGGTGAAATGCAGGCTGCCTCTGGGAGGGTGTCAGCCGGAGGGCGGCGTCGGTCTTGCTTACAGGATCACGGTGGGGGGGCTGCTGGGCGGCCATTCCGGCGGCGAGATTCATAAGGAGCGGGGCAATTCCAATTGTCTCTTCGGAAGGCTGCTGGGCAGGCTGTGCGGAAAACTGCCGGTGAGGCTTGCGTCGGTGCAGGGTGGTCTGGCGGATAACGCCATTCCCAGAGAAACTACAGGCGTGGTGTTGATTGCCGATAAGGACAGGGAAGCCTTTGCTTCTGTCCTGGATACGGTTGAGCAGGAGATCCGCGGAGAACTGTCCGCAAAGGATCCGGGCTTTTATATCCGGGCAGGGGAATGTGAGGCCCAGGGTCTGGCCTGCGCGGGGATTCAGGATACCAGGCGGGCGGCTGCTTTTCTCTGTGCCCTTCCAAACGGCGTCCAGGCCATGAGTGCCGACATGCCGGGGCTGGTGGAAACTTCCCTGAACCTGGGAATTCTGATGTATGACGGGGACACGGCGGATCAGTCAGAGATTTCCGGGGAGAAGGCTGACACGGCGGATGAGGCAGAGTTCTCCACGGAGAAGGCTGACATGGCGGATGAGGCAGAGTTCTCCACGGAGAAGGCTGACACGGCGGATGAGGCAGAGTTCTCCACGGAGAAGGCTGACACGGTTTTAGTGGCAGACTTCTCCGTGCGTAGCAGCATTGAGAGTGCAAAACATGCCCTGATCGGCAAGCTGCAGGCGGTGACGGAGCTGGCAGGGGGAAGCATTACCGTCACGGGCGATTATCCCGGATGGAGGTTTCGGAAGGACTCGCCCCTGCGGGAGAAGATGGTCAGGCTATACCGGGAGATGTATGGTAAGGAGCCTGCGGTGGAGGCGATTCATGCAGGGCTGGAGTGCGGCATTCTGGGAAGTAAGATTCCGGATCTGGACTGTGTTTCCATAGGGCCGGATATGCAGGACATCCATACTACGGAGGAGACTTTAAGTATTTCGTCCACAGCCAGGGTCTGGGAGTATCTGGTGCGCCTGTTGGAGACGAAGGATGGGGCGGGGGAGGAATAACCCCGTGAAGCAGGGAGGCCTGTCCGGCCAAAAAAAGACATGCAGAGGATAAAAAATTACATTCTGCATAACGGCCTGTGGTGATATAGTAAGTTGCAGTAACGGCTTCTTCGGCAGGAGGAGCGGAAAGAGGGAAAAGGTAAGATGAATCAGTTTGATTACGGCAAGGTTAAGGATCCGGAATTTTTCCGGGAGAACAGGCTGGATGCCCATTCGGATCATGTATTCTTCCGAAATGAGGACGAGGCCGAGAGGGGGGAAAGCAGCTTTCGTCTGAGCCTGAACGGGTTGTGGAAGTTTGCATATGCCCCCAATTATGAGTCCGCTTTAAAGGACTTTGAAAAGGAAGACTGTGATTGTAAGGGCTGGGCGGACATCAGAGTGCCGGCGCATATTCAGATGGAAGGCTATGACAGGCCGCAGTATGCCAATGTGCAGTACCCCTGGGACGGCTGGGAGGAGGCGGAGCCGGGACAGATTCCACTGCGTTTTAATCCGGTGGCCAGCTATGTGAAATATTTTGAAATACCCGGGGACTGGAAAGGCCGGCCGGTGTTTATATCCTTCCAGGGGGTGGAGAGTGCGCTGGCCCTGTGGTGCAACGGCAGCTACGTGGGGTACAGTGAGGATACCTTTACGCCCTCGGAGTTTGAGCTGACGCCATATTTAAAGGAAGGGGAAAATAAGCTGGCGGCGCAGGTGTTCAAATGGAGCTCCAGCAGCTGGTGTGAAGATCAGGACTTTTTCCGGTTTTCCGGAATTTTCAGGGATGTGTATCTCTATACGGTTCCCGAGGTACATATTAAGGACATCCGGGTAGAAACACTGCTGGACGAAGACTTTGGGAAGGCAGAGCTGGTACTGGATCTGAAGGCCGCGGGGGCAGGAAAGCTGCAGGCTGTCCTGTATCAGGAGCAAAGGCGCATCCGCTTTGACCCTGCCTACCGGGTAAACTTCGGCCAGGTGGCGGAACGGTGCGAAGCGGCAAGAATGTCCGGTGTGCTGACGGAGGAGTGCCGCTTTGTCATTCCCGTGGAAAGCCCCCTGCTATGGAGCGCCGAGGAGCCCAACCTTTACAGGCTGGAGCTTAGTATTTTTAATGAGGAAGGCAGGCTTCAGGAGGTGGTTCCCGTACAGGTAGGGTTCCGCCGTTTTGAGATTTCGGAAGGGCTGATGAAGCTGAACGGCAGGCGTATTGTCTTCAAGGGTGTGAACCGTCATGAGTTCAGTTCACTTACCGGCCGGGCGGTGAATGAGGGGGAGCTGTGGCAGGATCTGGTGACCATGAAGCAGCATAATATCAACGCTATCCGTACCTGTCATTATCCCGATGATTCCAGGATCTACAATCTGTGTGACCGGCTGGGGCTCTATATGATTGATGAGTGTAATCTGGAGTCCCACGGTTCCTGGACTGCCGCGCTGGACAAGAAGATTCCCATGGAGGATATTGTGCCCGGCAACCGTCCGGAATGGAATGCCATGATGCTGGACCGTGTGGAGTCCATGTACCAGCGGGACAAGAATCATCCGGCCATTTTGATTTGGTCCTGTGGAAATGAGGCCTACGGCGGCAAAAATATATTTGATATGTCACAGTACCTGCGGGAGCATGACAAGGGACGGGTGGTGCATTATGAAGGCATCTGCCATGACAGAAGCTATCCCGGCACCAGCGACGTGGAGAGCCAGATGTACTCTTCCGTGGCATCTATTGAGGAATGGCTGAAAAAGGACAGGAGCAAGCCTTATATCTGCTGTGAGTATACCCATGCCATGGGAAATTCCTGCGGCGCCATGCACAAATATACCGACCTGACCGACAGGGAGCCCCTGTACCAGGGAGGATTCATCTGGGATTACGTGGATCAGTCCATTTATAAAAAGGATCGCTTTGGCGTGGAATATCAGGCTTACGGCGGCGATTTCGACGACAGGCCCTGCGATTACAATTTCAGCGGCAACGGCATTGTATACGGCGGCGACAGGACGCCTTCTCCGAAGATGCAGGAGGTAAAATTCAATTATCAGAATATTTCCGTGGAGGTTCGGGAAGAGGGCTTTACGGTGGTCAACAAGAATCTGTTTGCCGGCACGGGCAGTTTTGACTGCTTTGTACGGCTGGAGCGGCAGGGCAGGCCGCTGGCGGAGCTGCCGGTGCCCGCGGATGTGGCGCCGGGCTGCAGCGGTGATTTCCCGCTGCCGTTTGCGCTGCCTTCCGGTGCGGGAGAATATACCGTGACGGTTTCTTTCCGGTTAAAGGAGGATACTCCCTGGGCGGCGGCAGGCCATGAGGTGGCCTTCGGACAGGGCGTATTCCCCAGGAGTGAAAGCAGTGCCTATATCACGGACGAGCCGGTGGCTGTAACCAGGCCTCTTCAAGTGATCCGGGGCAAGAGCAATATCGGTGTGCGGGGAGCGGAATTCGAAGCGTTGTTCTCCCATGGCGGAGGATTGGTCTCTTATCGTTACGGCGGCAGGGAGCTGCTGAAGACCATGCCCAGGCCCAATTTCTGGCGGGCGCCGGTGGACAATGACTGCGGTAACCGTATGCAGCAGCGTTGCGGACGGTGGAAGCTGGCAAGCATGTACGCGACGGTGAAAAGCTGTACCGGGGTGCAGCTGCAGGAGGGCTGCGCCGTGATTTCCTATACCTGGAAGCTGCCCGGGGAGCCGGCAGCGGAGTGTGACGTCAGGTACCGGGTTTATGGGGACGGAACCGTGGAGACCACTTTATCCATGGATCCGGTAAAGCAGATGGGAGATCTGCCGGAGTTTGGCCTGATCTTTAAGATGGATGCGGATTATGACCGCCTGGAGTGGTACGGAAACGGACCGGAGGAAACCTACGCTGACAGGAAGCATGGGGCAAAGCTGGGCCTGTATCATAACAGGGTGGCGGATAATCTGGCCCGGTACCTGGTGCCTCAGGAATGCGGCAATAAGACGGACGTGAGATATGCCAGAGTGACGGATGCGAAAGGGAGAGGCCTGCTTCTGGCAGGAGACGGGATGAGCTTTTCCGCCCTTCCCTGGACTCCCCATGAGATGGAGAATGCCGCCCATGCTTACGAGCTGCCCGGGATCCATTACACGGTGATTCGTGCCGCTCTGGCTCAGATGGGCGTGGGCGGAGACGACAGCTGGGGGGCGCCCGTGCATGAGGAATACCGGCTGCCCGGGGACAAAAAGCTGGAATTCACATTTTGTTTGAAAGGAATTTAAAAAAGTACTTGCATTTTTCCCCGGAACACGTTATAATGCTAAATGTGTTTCGGGGTGTGGCTCAGCTTGGTTAGAGCGCCGTCTTAGGGAGGCGGAGGTCGCGAGTTCGAATCCCGCCACTCCGATAAATCGGAAGTGTCAGAACCTTGATTTTATGGGGTTTCTGGCACTTTCTCTTTTGCCGGGTAATCAAAAAGGTAATCAGACATAGGTTCGGTTGAAACAGAGACAAAAATGTTAGGAAAGGAGAGTATCTTGCACGTATGATGCAAATAGAATTTTTTGATAATTGAAATGATTACATCCTAATAGGGGTACTGATTTCACCGTAAGATATTTTCATAATCCTGCAAGTCGTGATAAATACCCTCAATGTATGCTGTATTCTGGTCTATCGTATAGACCATGAGATATTGGTGCCTCTGAAAGTGGAATTACGACATTTGTCGCCGCCTGTTGACTTTTGAATTCATAAAGAAGATAATTGAGAATATTCCTAAACTGAATTTTGGCAGCAGAAGTCAGGACTACTTTATATTCCATATTCTTTCTTGACTCCCACGCTGAACTCATCTGCATCCTGGTATTCACCGGAAGCAATCTGCCTATGTGCAATCTCTAAATCCTTATATAGATCTTCACGGCTTTTTAAGGCAAAAGGGCAATTCGCTTCCCGCTTCCGTATAAGTTTTTTAGCAAAGTTTTGAATCTCGTCTAGATCAGCCTCTGGCAGAATCCTTATCAAAGAAATGGTATTTTCTCATACACAAATAAACCACTTTGAAAAATATATTTTTAGAAATTATTCCCGCGGCCAGCCTTTAATATCGCTGCTACATCCTCTATACTTCGTGCGCGGCGGGAATATAGTTTCCCCCTATGTAAATAAAATGATTTCAAGCTGCATTTTTAACGTGAGATTCCGATAGATCATGGGTTGTGGATAAAGGTAAGATATGGTATATATAGAGAAAGGGTACGGAGAAAGGGGATCAGGATGAAGAGAATATTAGTAGTTGTGGACATGCAGAATGATTTTGTGGATGGGGCATTGGGAACAAAGGAGGCAGTCGGTATCGTAGAGAATGTGGTGAACAAAATTAAAAATTTTGACGGTAAGATCCTTGCCACACTTGATACGCACCAGAATAATTACATGGAAACGGCGGAAGGCAGGAAGCTTCCGGTTCCTCACTGTATCAGAATGACATACGGATGGCTGCTGAATGAGAAGGTTTTGAAAGCATTGGACAACAAGGAGTATCGGATCATTGAAAAGAAGACCTTCGGATCAACAAAGTTAGTGAAAGAGATTCGCAGGCTGAAAAGCGATGATGAAATTGAAATTGAATTTGTGGGCTTATGTACCGATATTTGTGTGGTTTCTAATGTTCTGCTGCTGAAAGCATATTTTCCGGAAGTAAAAATGACAGTAGATGCAGGCTGCTGTGCCGGGGTTACGCCGGAGAGCCACAAGTCGGCCCTGGATACGATGAAGATGTGCCAGATAGACGTGATTGGAGAATAGACGGAGGTTGATAAAATGGTATTGCCGCAGATCATTATCAGTTTGCTGGAAACGGATATGTATAAATTTTCCATGGGCCAGGTGATTTTTCACCAGTTTTCCGATTACAAGACTACCTGGACATTTAAGTGCCGTAACGAAAACGTGTTTTTTACCGCTGAAATGGTAGAGGAAATCCGGGATCAGATCAGGGCCTACTGTAATCTCAGGTTTACCGAGCAGGAGCTTCAATACTTGGACCATATTCTTTGGATCAAAGGAAGCTATATAGATTTTCTGCGTTTGTGGAAGCCGAGATTTGAGGATTTTGAGATAACATCCAATGCAGAATGCGGATTAGCCATTGAGACGAAAGGCACATGGTTGAATACCAGCATGTATGAGATCCCGCTGCTGGCTATCGTAAATGAGGTCTATTTCAGAATGGCACATGATTATGACCATCTGATGAAAGTATTCCGTGAAAAGCTGGAGGAGAAGGCAGGATGGCTGGAAACCCGTCAGGGGAAATATCAACTTTCATCCTTCAGCGAGTTTGGCCTTCGGCGCAGGCTTTCTGCGGAAGCCCAGGAGACGGCGGTACAGAGGTTATCCACAGCGGAATATTGTAATTCTGTTTTCGTAGGTACCTCCAATGTATACCTGGCTATGAAGAATAATCTGACGCCTACGGGTACTCAGGCACACGAATATATTATGTGTGTGGGACAGGGAAATCATAAACATAATCCGGCTTATTCCAATTGGTATGCAATGGATTCCTGGGTAAAAGAATATGGAATTTTAAACGGCATCGCTTTGACGGACACGATTACCACAGAATGCTTTTTGAGGGATTTTAATCTCACCTATGCCACCCTGTTCAGCGGTGTCAGACATGACAGCGGAGATCCGTTTCAATGGGGGGAAAGGATGCTGAAGCATTACGAAGAGTTGGGAATAAACCCGCAGACCAAAACGCTGCTTTTCAGCGACAGCCTGAATTTTAAAAAGGCAGATGAGATTTTCCGGTATTTCGAAGGGAAAGCAAAAATTGCTTTTGGGATCGGAACCTATATTTCCAACGATACGGATGCGGAACCGTTAAATATTGTTATGAAGGTTACGAAGTGTAACGGCCAGGATGTTGCAAAGCTGTCCGATGCAGAGGGAAAGAGCATTTGTAAAAACCCGGAATATGTGGATTATCTGCAGCGGTGTATCAACTGGAGGATGCACCATGAATAGGCTTTTGCTTGTCCCCGGCAGCTTTAATCCCATTACCAATGCGCATATAGATATGGCCAGGGCGGCACAAGAGAAAACAGGTGCCGGGAAAGTATATTTTATTCCGGCACATGATACCTATGTGGCACAGAAAAAGAGCTTCATTCCGGGAAAAATCAGATGTAAACTGATTGAAGAGGCAACCCCGGAGGATATGTCCTGTATTCCTCTGGAAGTAAACAGTGTCCTGCCGGCAAAAACATATGATACCGTTACAAAAATCAGAGAAAGCCTGGATCAGGATTCCGGGTTCTGTGATTTCTATATTTGCTTTGGCATGGATAATATCAGAACATTATCCACCTGGTATCATTGGAGGCCTCTTGTTGAGGAAAACATGTTTGTGGCCTGTGCCAGGGAAGGACAGAATCTTTGCAAGGCATTGGAGGATGCCGGTTTGGCTGAATATAAAGAGCATTTCCTGGAAATCAGGATCCCTGAAAACCACATATCCTCCAGCCTGGTGAGAAGCCTGTGTGAGCAGGGCAGGTTTGAGGAAGTAAAAGGAATTGTTCCTGAAAATGTATATGAGTATCTGCGGAGGTATTATGATGGGCTTAACTGAATTTGATGCAGTGGATGTGAAAAATAAATGTGTGGAATGGATCAGGGATTTCTTTGAAAAAAACGGGAAAGGATGCAATGCGGTTGTGGGCATCTCCGGCGGGAAGGACAGCTCTATTGTGGCGGCTTTATGTGCAGAGGCACTGGGTAAGGAGAGAGTCATCGGAGTTCTTATGCCCAATGGGGAACAAAGCGATATTTCCTGCTCATATTTATTATGCCGGCATCTTGGCATTCGATCTGTTACCATTCCTGTTGAAAATGCAATCAACGGTGTATTAAATGCAGTGAAAGAGAAGGTAGACATCAGCGATCAGGCGGTAATCAACCTGCCGCCCCGCATCCGCATGTCAACTTTATACGCAGTCAGCCAGAGTATGAACGGCAGGGTGGCAAATACATGTAATCTGTCGGAGGATTGGGTAGGGTATTCCACAAGATACGGTGATGCCGCCGGAGATTTCAGCCCCATATCAAATCTGACGGTTACCGAGGTCAGGCAAATCGGCAGAGTCTTGGGCCTGCCGGATGAGTTGGTTGACAAAGCTCCGGCAGACGGTCTTTGCGGAAAGACGGATGAAGAGAATCTTGGCTTTACTTATGAGGTATTGGACAGATATATTCGCACCGGTGAGATTGATGATGCAGAAATCAAAAATAGGATTGATGCCATGCACGAGAAGAATCTGTTTAAGCTGCAGCTGATGCCGGGCTTTCAGCCGTAAACACCCTGCATCCCCTAAGCATATTGGCGAATGCCGTGAGGGCCAAATACCCCGCTGCGCTGCAGCGTTGCAAGCTTGATAGCCCGTTGCCTGCAGCGGGGTGTCTGATTACGTGGTGTATTCCTTTAACTCCTCCAGAAATTCCCGGTACTCGTCATCAGACCAGTAGAATGTCAGCTCCTCCTCGGTAAAATCGTCCGGAGTATCACGCAGGAAGCTGCTGCCGAAGTCATATCCGAATCTTCGCAGTACGGCTTCTGCAAATTCTCTGAAAAACATACCTATTCCTGTTATGACGTTTCCGTCCTCCACGATTCCTTTATGCAGGAAGTTATCTTTCTCTACAAAGTCAAAGGTGTCTGCCATCTGCATGAAATAGCCCGAGGTAAACTTCCTGCCCGTCAGGATACCCGCCCTGGATAACAGGATCGGTGAGGAGGAAATGGCTGCAAAAACCACATCGGAATCTTTTCCGCTTTTTATAAATTCGATTAATTTATCATCGAACAGCGCAGGCAGCGGATGGATTGTCCCCGGCAGGATCACGCAGTCATAATCCGTAATTTTTGCATCCGCCGTTGTTTTGGACGGCATAACCCGCAGGCCTTCTTCGCTCTGATATTCCTTATTCCCGCTTGCAATATAATCGATTTTCTCGCCAAACCAGATTGTCAGAGCGGATGTCAGGCAGGTTATCTCCTGCAGGGAAAAGTCCGGGTATAATAATACTGCATATTTTCTCATACTGTGCACCTCCATACTTTCCGGGCTGTCGAATTGTTTTATGGTAATTTTATCATAAGCACATGTATCCTGCAATGAAATATTGCTTCCGATTTCTTTGCCGTATTTTTCACAGGCATTTAGGGAAACGCTGATGAAAGCGTTTCCCGCGCCGGAGGCTCTAAGGAAGCGATGATTTAATCAGCGCTTCCTTAGAATAAACGGCTTGAAAGTGATATATAATCTGGTATAATAAAGGTACTGAAAAGGATGAGAGTATACCTATGGAGAGAATGTGCCGGCAGGAATATATGAGGGATTCTTGATAAAGGTGCAATAATCACACAGGCTGTTGAGGGAGGCATTTGGGAAAGAAAGCCCGAATGCCCTTTTTCAGCGTTAGAGCTTGTGGAAGAATCGCTTCAGCGATTCTTCGAGGCGAAACTTAGATTTTCTTAGGCGGCGTTTTTTGATGCCTTAGAAAATCTTTTCGCCTTTCATACTAACCAGGCAGAAGGAGAAGGTTTACAAATGGCGGCAAATTCGTCTGACAATAAGACAAAAAAGTGTCCGGCAGCGTCCAGATGCGGCGGCTGCCGGTGGATCGGCAAAGAATATCAGGAGCAGCTCCAGGCCAAGCAGGCCCGGTTCCGCAGGCTGATGGAGCCATACTGCAGGCCGGAGGAAATGATCGGCATGGAGGAACCGGAGCATTACCGCAATAAGGTTCATGCCGCGTTCGGTGAAGATAAAAAGCACAATATTATTTCCGGCATCTACGAGGAGAAAAGCCATCGGATTGTACCGGTGGACAGCTGTCTGATCGAGGACAGCAGGGCGGACCGGATCATTGTCTCTGTCCGGGGGCTGCTGCAATCCTTTAAAATACGGCCTTACAATGAAGACACGGGTTATGGGCTGCTGCGTCATGTGCTGGTCCGCACGGGGAGGGCCACAGGGCAGATAATGGTGGTGCTGGTGCTCGCCTCTCCCGTCATGCCCTCTAAGAATCATTTTGTGGAGGCGCTGTTGAAGCTGCACCCGGAGATTACCACTATTGTCATAAACGTCAATAACCGGGATACCAGCATGGTGCTGGGGGAGAAGGAGCAGGTGATTTACGGCAGGGGCTATATTGAGGATGAGTTGTGCGGCAGGATCTTCCGCATATCACCGAAATCCTTTTATCAGGTGAATGCCGTACAGGCGGAGAAGCTGTACGGAAAGGTTCTGGAGTATGCGGAACTGACGGGCAGGGAGACGGTGGTGGATGCCTACTGCGGTACGGGCACCATCGGCATGGCGGCTGCGGACAGAGCCCGGCGGATCATAGGGGTGGAGCTGAACCCTGACGCGGTGCGGGACGCCCGGAGTAATGCAAAGCGAAACGATGTCAGGAATATCGAATTTTATCGGAACGATGCCGGGAAATTTCTTACGCACATGGCGGAACAGGGAGAGCGTGCAGACGTGATTCTGATGGATCCGCCCCGGAGCGGCAGCAGTGAGGAGTTTTTAAGCGCGGTGGGAAAGCTTGCTCCCGGAAAGGTGGTCTATGTATCCTGCAACCCGGATACCCTGGTCCGGGATCTGAAATATCTGAAAAAGCAGGGGTATGAAGTGCAGAAGTGCGTTGCGGTGGACATGTTCCCGTTTACCGAGGAGATCGAGAGTGTGTGTCTTTTAAGCCGCCGGAAAACCAGATGCGAGAGTAAAGATCGATGTGGATCTGGAAGATTACTACCGTATCAAGGACGAACAGAAAAAGAATAAAGCCTCAGAATAAAACACCGAACTAAGCGCGAGAGCTGCTGATGCAAACAAGCATTAGCGGCTCTTTTCGTCTTATAGGAAATTCCTCCTGCCGGAGGAATCTTGAATAAAATAGCCCGCCAGAGGCGGGCATAAAAACAGGACGAATGCTTTTAGAAGATATAAAAACCTTCTTCAAATTCGTCACCATCAAGGTCATCATCCTCAGTGAGAAAGTAATGAATGTCGAGCAGGTCAGAATCAGTCATGTTCCTGACTAGCCATGGTTACATTTTGGACTTTTCCACATAGGAATCATCCTCGTGTTTATTGTAGTGGAAGGCCACATGATTGCCATCGTAAGAATCAATGCGGGAGATGGCAATGACGGGGCGTCCAAGGTAACGGCTGATGTATTCTACAACACTTTATTTTCCCAATTTATTAAAAAAGCATGCTTGACAGCAATCCCCATACACTTTATACTATAAAAAAAGAGATGGGTTTTTGGCCAAGTAAAATCTTATGATTCGAAAGGGTTGCTCGTTTCTTTTTTTATGTCCATAATGTCATAAAGATACATTTTTCCGTCTGCATCGTGCCGTATCAGCATGGAGGCATGAAACACATTATACCGCTCCACTTCCCCATTCTCATCATAGACTGGAAGTGCAAAACGTGAATTATATCGATACCATCCGTTCGCGGCATTTCTGTTATGCTTTTCACTGGAATTTTCTCGGAAATGCTTACCGGTTGCTATCTCCAACATCTCTGGTATCCCTTGCGATGCATTTGCTTTTGCCTTCGCATTTGCTCCTTTCAGCGAATATGTATACCGCGAACCAGTGTATTCATCCGGTAGCTCTTTTCCAATATATACAATATCGTTTGTATCGGCGATTTCATAAAATTCATCGACATAGGTTTGAAGATAATTCTTTACATCGCCCCAATTTATAGACCTTTTCCCTTTGAATATAATATCGTTTATTAGTGCAATTTTATCTCCCTTTAAGTCTGTTATTATGTTTACGTTCCTATCCAAAATTGTTTCCTCCGTCAAATTGTCTGCTTTTATCGTCTTTTGTCAGCCTTTATAGCATTTTGCCGATTATAACAGAAAAAAGCTGATCTATCAATTAATAAGACATTTTTTATTGCTTATAAAAAGTTTTCCGTTCAAAGAAATATTTTATGGTATCTATTTTTCTTTTTAAACTCCTGTAATGCCTCGCCGGCCATGCTGTTACTGAACTGCGGAATGCCGCTCCAGTGGCCTGACAATATACCAATCGGGCAGAACTGAACCTATGAAATCGCGAAATGGGCACTGATAATTGGAGACAGAGCGGGAGCAGATTCGGAGGATATGATAGCTGATATTGAGGCAAAGATCAGCGGAGCGTATAGAGAAAAAATTATTGCAAATCAGCTATATCAAATTCTCCTGAATTTTGGTAAAATGTATTTTATGATGACGCATCTTAAAGCTGCTAAGCATGGGATTTCCGGTGTCCTATGAAGGTTCTGAGGGAGATACGATTCGGTTGCACAAGGAAAGCACAGTCGAAAGAGAGTGTCTTTTAAGCCGCCGCGGTATGAAAGGTGCTGGGAAGGAGCAGAAAAATGGACAAAAAAAGAAGTATTCTGGGGAATAAAATTTATCTGTACCTGACGGAATTTTTTGCAGGGATGTCTGTGATGGCGGTGGAGCTTGGCGCCAGCAGGCTTCTGGCACCTTATTTCAGTTCCTCCCAGATCGTATGGACAATCATTATCGGCACCATAATGATAGCCATGGCCCTGGGCAATGTCTGGGGCGGCAGGAAAGCGGACAGAGATCCGAACCCGGACAGGCTGTACGGCAGAATATTGATTGCCGCGGTATGGATTGCGGCCATACCGGTGTTCGGAAAGTATATTATCGTGGCGGTTTCGGGGCTCCTGATTATTGCAGTCAGCAACGGCTTCCTGATTATCGCCGCCTTTATCAGCTGTATGGTAATCTTTGTATTTCCCCTTTTCCTGCTGGGGACGGTGACACCCTCTCTGGCGAAATACGCGGTGGGAAATCTGGAGGAAAGCGGAAAGACCATCGGCACTTTGGGGGCGTTTAATACCATCGGAAGTATTATCGGAACCTTTGTCCCCACCTTCATTTCCATACCGGCGGTGGGTACCTCCGTCACCTTTTTGATCTTTGCCGCCATCCTCCTGGCGCTTGCCCTGCTCTATTTCGTCAGTGAGAAGCGCAGGCCCGCCAAAGTGGCGGTGTCTGTGCTACTGGTGCTTTTGTGCAGTATCTTCGGACGTTCTACAAGCTTTGCCTTCTGGGAGGGAGATCTCACCTACGAAGGGGAGTCTATCTATAATTATCTCCAGGTAAAGGATACGGAGCAGAGCACCATTCTGTCCACCAATGTGCTGTTCGGTGTCCAGTCCATTGCCATGAAGGGGGATTCCCTGACAGGGCTGTATTACGATTATGCGCTGGCCGCTCCTTATATGGTAAAGGAGACGGAAGGGCAGGATATTCTGATCCTGGGGATGGGAACCGGAACCTATGCCGGACAGTGCGCCCGCTATCTTCAGGATGCCGTGGTAGAAGGCGTGGAAATCGACCGCAAAATAACGGATCTGGCCCACCGCTATTTTTCCCTGCCGGACAGCGTGAAGGTGACTACCTATGACGGCAGGGCTTATCTGCAGGCGGTGGAGGAGAAATATGACGTGATTATGGTGGATGCTTATCAGGACATCACCATACCCTTTCAGATGTCTACCGTGGAATTTTTTACCCAGGTGAGGAACCATCTGAAGGAGGGCGGCGTTATGGTGGTAAATATGAATATGCACTCTTCCGAAAGTCTGGAGGCGGATATAAACGTTTATCTGGCAGATACCATTGCCCGGGTGTTTTCGGAGGTGTACGTGGCGGATGTTCCCCATTGTACCAACAGGGAGCTTTTCGCCTCTATGAGCCCCGGAATGACGGAGAATCTTGAGAGGCATACGGCGGCGGAGGAGAACTGTGAGCTGAAAAGGCTTATGGAGAAAATCAGGGCGGGGCTGACGGCATATGAGGGCGGAGAAAATATTCTTTCGGATGACCGGGCCCCGGTGGAACTGCTGGGGATGAGGATGATCGACAGTATTATCAAAGACGAAATCGGGTACTATAAAAGGATATTCCGGGAGCAGGGACTGGACGGGCTGCTGAATTCCATGTGAGCATGTCCTGTTTATGGGACTTTAAAAATACCTGTGGTTTGTCTGTTTATTTAGAGGACAGTTGTGGTATAATGATCCTGAAAAATCATTCAAAGTGAAAAATTATTCAAAGGAGGAAACAAGATTGAACAAGTACGAAGGAACACAGACGGAGAAGAATCTGGAGGCGGCTTTTGCCGGGGAATCCCAGGCGAGGAATAAGTATACTTATTTTTCGTCGGTGGCAAAGAAGGAAGGCTACGAGCAGATTGCCGCAATCTTCTTACAGACGGCGGACAATGAGAAGGAACATGCTAAGATGTGGTTTAAGGAGCTCCAGGGCATCGGAAGTACAACGGATAATTTAAAGGCTGCGGCGGAAGGCGAGAACTTTGAATGGACCGATATGTATGAAGACTTTGCCAAAACCGCCGAGCAGGAAGGATTCCCTGAGCTGGCACAGAAATTCCGTATGGTGGGAGCAATTGAGAAACGTCATGAAGAGCGGTATCGTGCGCTTCTGAAGAACATTGAGACGGCGGAAGTGTTTGCAAAAAGCGAAGTCAAGGTATGGGAGTGCCGGAACTGCGGCCATATCGTAGTCGGAACCAATGCGCCCGAAGTTTGCCCTGTCTGCAGCCATCCCCAGAGTTATTTTGAAGTGAGCGCGGAGAATTATTAAATTGAAAAGGATTATGCTGATTGCTACCGGAGGCACCATTGCCTCCGGATATACGGAGGATGGCCTGGCCCCGAAATTCAAGGCGGCCGAGCTGCTGGAATACGTAGAGGAATACAGGGAATTCTGCAGCGTGGAGGTATTACAGCCCTTTAATCTGGACAGTACCAACGTCTGCGGAAAGCATTGGCTGGAGCTGGCGGCCATTATCGAGAAGCACTATGAGGAGTTTGACGGCTTCGTAATCTGTCACGGAACGGATACCATGGCGTTTACGGCAGCGGCGCTGTCTTACCTGGTGCAGAACAGTACCAGGCCCATCATAATCACAGGCTCCCAGAAGCCGATCAATCTGCCCGTAACGGATGCCAGGACCAATTTACTGGACAGCCTGCGGTTTGCCTCGGAGCCAAAGGCCCACGGCGTCAATATTGTATTCGGCGGCAATGTCATTGCCGGCACCAGGGCCAAGAAGGAGCGCTCTAAAAGCTATAATGCTTTTTCCAGCATAAATTATCCTTCCGTGGCGGTGATCCGGGACGGCAGGATCGTCTTCTACATTGACGATAAGGAAAAGGCGGAGGAAAAGGTTCTTTTTTATCACCGGCTGAACCAGCGGGTGCTGCTGCTGAAGCTGGTGCCCGGCATGGACGGCAGCATTTTGGACAGGCTTTTCGACTGTTATGACGGTGTCATCATAGAGGCGTTCGGCGTGGGAGGGTTCCCGGAGTACGGGACGATTCCTTTTTATCAGGAGATCCGGCGGTGGACGGATGCGGGAAAGATCGTGATGCTGGCTACCCAGGTGACCCATGAGGGCAGCGATATGGAGCTTTATCAGGTGGGGAAGGCCATCAAGGAGGACTTTAACTTAATGGAGGCCTATGACATGACGCTGGAAGCCACGGTTACCAAGACCATGTGGGCCATGGGGCTGGCTTCCGATGCGGAGGAGTTCCGCAGACTGTTTTACAGGACGGTAAATCATGATATTCTGCTGACACCGGAGGAATGAGGCCGCCCGGCGGGATCCGGCGGAGAAATCGGGATCGGAAGGCCGCCCGCCGGGACCCGGCGGAGAAATTGAGGATCGGAAGGCCGCCCGGCGGAATCCGGCCGGGGAGACCGGCAGCGATAAAACAAGGAAGGAAAGGTAAAGGATATGGTTACAAAGATTGAAAACAATGATATGACAAAGGTGCAGGAAAGTAAACTGGCGGTGGTGGATTTTTCGGCTACCTGGTGCGGCCCCTGCAAAATGCTGGCACCGGTGTTTCATGAGCTGGCGGAAGAGATCGCGGATGTGGATTTCTTCAATGCCGATGTGGACGAGAACCGGGAATTGGCGGAGAAGTACAGTATTCAGGGCGTTCCCAGTGTCCTTGTATTCAAGGGGGGAGCCCTGGCAGACAGGAGCGTGGGCTTTCAGCCCAAGGAGAACCTGCGCCGTTTTATTGAAACCCAGAAAAGTGCTCTTTAATCAAGTAAGGAAGCGATGATTTCATCAGCGCTTCCTTAAATTTTTTTTAAGATTACCGCCCTGCGATTGCACTGACAAGACAAATATGGTAAGTTGGGATTAACCAGGAGAAATTGCCCGTCGAAGGGCAGGAGGGGTACAAATGAAAGGAAAACTGTATTTTTTACTGTTCCCGCTTTATGTAATTGTCGTAGTCTTCATATTACATATCAACGGCGTGTTTACGGGGCAGGTTGGTTCGTTGGAGAATCTGGCCATTAACGTGGTATTTCTGGCGGTGATCGGCGTGTTATTTTTGGTTTCCATGATTAGCTTTACCAGGCTGAATCACTGTACGGACGAACTGACTGAGCTGGCGGTGCAGATTCAGAAGGATTATCAGGCTGCCGGTAACAAGAACCTTTGGAACAGTTACCGGGAACGGAAAGAGGTTTTTTACGAAAAGCCGCTGGCAGATGCTTTTCGCAGATACCGGCTGCGGATGCGCAGGTTTGCGACTAACAACGGTTATGCCGGGGGCTGTGAGCTGGACGAGTATATTAACGAGGATCTGCTGGATAAGGTAGGAATGTCCCATTTTAATTCCGGCATGTCCGGGACGTTGACAGGGCTGGGTATTTTGGGAACGTTTCTGGGCCTGGCCCTGGGCCTTGGATCCTTTCAGGGCGACGACATCTATACGATTTCGGATAACGTGGGCCCGCTGCTGATGGGAATGAAGGTGGCGTTTCACACGTCCGTGTACGGCATTTTCTTTTCCCTGGTTTTCAATTTTGTCTATCGCGGGATCATGGCGGACGCTTATGAGCGGCTGGGGCTCTTTCTGGATGTGTTCCGCCAGTGTGTACAACCTGCTGCCGGGAACGGCGGAAATGAGGCGGCCATGCTGGTGTATCAGGCGAATATGGCCAATTCCCTTAAGGGCCTTCTGGAGCTTGCCCAGGGGGAGACAAAGGAACAGTCCGAAGGGGTGGAGCGTATTGTAGACCGCTTTGTAGACCGGATGAATATAACCCTGGGGGCGAATTTTCAGAAGCTGGGCCTGGTATTAAGTGATGCGGGGAAGGCGCAGGAAAGCAATGCAAAGCTGTGCCGGGAGTTGATAGATGCGGTAAACGGCATGGCGGATGCAAACCGGGAGCTGCTCAGGGACATGGAGCTGATGTTTGAGAGGCAAAAGGCATTTGAAGAAGGTCTGAAGGAACAGAAGGAGCAGGTGTCGGCAGCCTGTCAGGAGATCGGGAACCAGCTGTATACCTTTGGACAAATGAGGAATCTGTATGAGAAGCAATAGAAGGAACAGGGAGGCATTCTCGGAGCACAGCTACTGGCAGTCGTATTCCGACATGATGGCGGCGCTGCTGCTGGTCTTCATTCTGATTATAGCCATTACTCTGGCAATATATAAACAAAAGACAACTGACCTGGATCAGACAAGGCTGGAGCTTTCCGCGGCGGAGGCGGATCTGGAGAAATTTCGTTCGAAGATTGAAAAGGCCAATGAAGAACTGGCAGCTTCGCTGTCGGAGCTTCAGACCGCATATGAGGAGGCGGCATTGACCCGGCAGGAGCTGAACAATGCTTATCTGGAAATCGAGAATGCGCAGAAGGAGCTGGCCGCTACCAAAAGCGAGCTGCAGGACATTGTGGGAATCCGCACGGATATTATCGGAGCCCTGCAGGGAGCCTTCAATAATACGGGCATGAAGGTAGATGCCCAGACCGGTTCCATCACCTTTTCGTCCGATGTATTGTTCCAGTTTGGCAGTTATGCGCTGACCGAGGAAAGTAAGGCAATTCTCCAGGAGATGATACCAAAATATCTGGAGGTGCTGCTGCAGGATCAGTACAGAGGCTACATAGCGGAGATTATCGTTGAAGGACATACGGATACCCAGAGCAGCTATCAGACCAATATGCAGTTGTCCTGTAACCGCGCCAAGGCAGTGGCGGAGTTCTGCATGGATGACGAAAACGGCCTTAGTGAGGATCAGATCATAAGGCTGCAGCAGCTGCTTACGGTAAACGGGCGTTCTTACAGCAGTCCGGTATACATAAGGGACGCGGCGGGAAATCCTACCACGGAAGTGGATATGGCGGCGTCCAGGCGGGTGGAAATTAAGTTCCGTCTGAAGGAAGACGAGATGATAGAAAGGATTACAGGGGTGTTGAACGGACCGGATCCGGCAGTACCGGGAAACGGCGCCCAGTAAGAAGAAGTGTTTCGGATACGCAGTACCCTGGGGATCGGAAAACAGCCCCGGGCAAACCGGATAATGAGAAGACGGATCGTACCCCGCAGTTTGCTGCGGGGTATTGGTATTTGCGCCTGGCGGCGCGCATTTCTACCAATGGTCGGTTGCCGGTTTCGTACCTGACTGATAGAATGAATCCAACTTAAAGCATCTGATATGCCGCGTTGGGTGAGCCGGGATAGCAGGGCAGGGGAATTTATGAAAGGCAGGTACGATATATGTTTGAGCTTGACAAGACTAACTTTGCAGAATTTCTCACAGAGCTGAGAAAACAAAAAGGGTATACACAAAAGCAGCTGGCGGAAAGGCTTTTTGTCTCCGACAAGGCAGTGAGTAAATGGGAGCGGTCCTTAAGTATGCCGGACATATCTTTATTGATTCCGCTGGCGGAGATATTGGAGGTATCCGTGACGGAGCTGCTGGAAGGACGAAGGCTGGATTCCGATGCCGAAATGAAGGCAGGGAAGGTGGAGGAGCTGGTGCAGAAGGCGCTGAACCTGGAGAACCCGGGGGAAAGGGGGGAGCGCCGCGGGAAGGATATTGCCGTTTTCTGGGGCTGTGCACTTTGCATGGTGCTGGAAGCGGCCGGGGGATTATGGCAGCTTGGCAGGATCGGATTCGGACCCGAAGAGCCGGGAGGCTTTATGGCTTCTCTGGGAGGAGCCATCACCCTGCTGCTGCTTTCCGGCTTTGGCCTTGGCTTCGGGATTTATTTCTGGTTTTTCATGAAAGAGAGGCTTCCCCGCTATTATGACGAAAATAAAATCAGCGTATATACTGACGGGTGCTTTACTTTAAGCATGCCGGGAGTAACCTTTGACAACGGCAGCTGGCCGTACATGGTAAAGGCACTGCGGACCTGGTCTGTTGTCACGATGGTGACGGCGCCGCCGGTCTGTCTGCTGCCGGCACTTTGTGCGGACCTGTTTCCTGTGGAATGGCTGCCCTTCTGCCTGCAGATAGCGGCCATAGAGCTTTATCTGGCAGGGATGGGGGTGCCTCTGTATCGTTTGTGCCGAAAATACGGAGCCGGGCGTACGGAAGCAGAGGATGGCACATCGGCCGTGAAAAACGGGTAACGGCTCAGACAGGTCACTGAGCTGCTGCAAAAACGGGCAAAGTCAACAGGAAGAAGAAAATTTCTTTGATTTCGTAAGGCTTTTCTGTTATACTGTTTTTACTATAATGAAGAGAAAGGGGTGTTATCATATGAGGAATATGGCGGTTACAGGAAACGGGAGGGTATGTAAGAGATAGAAAGACTGCCCTCCTTGCATACGGTGCCTGACAGAACAGCTCAGGTACAGAAAAACAGGGGGCAATATGTCATTAAACTGGATTAAGGTAGAAGAATACTCTTTTAACAGCTTTCTTATGATGGAGCGCTTTCAGCTCAGAATGCTCTTAAGAGCGGCAGAGCAGGACGAAGTCCTTGCCGGGCAGCTGGGGATTGCGCTGCGGGCGAATCCGGCGGTTCACTGGTACTTTCTGCACAAGTGTCCGGAGTGCAGGGCAGTTGTGGAGGCTTTGGGAGAGAAAAGGCAGGAAGGGGCGGGGGCACAGGCCATCCGCGCCGCAGAGCTGTATGTGCTTTCCACAGTGGAGGATTTCGTCATTTATACGACGCCGGAGGCCATGGAAGAAAAGTGTGATTTTATTTATGCCTGGAAGAAGGAAAGGCTTCTGGAGCTGGCTGATTTCCGGGGAAAGACGGTTCTTGACGTGGGAAGCGGTTCGGGGAGGCTGGCGTTTGCCGCCGCCGGGCAGGCTGAGGAGGTCTATGCCAGCGAGCCGGTTGATTCCCTGCGGGAGTATATGCGGGACAGGATAAAGAGGGAACGGATCGGAAATATCCGGGTGGTGGACGGAATGGCGGACAGCCTGGCTTACCCGGATAATACCTTCGACATTGTCATGTCCGGCCATGTGGTGGGGGATGATTATGAAGCGGAGCTTGCCGAGCTGTATCGCGTGGTGAAATCGGGAGGCTGGATCCTGGACTGTCCGGGAGACCAGGGCCGGGAATGCAGGCCCTGCGGGGAGCTTTTGCAAAGGGGGTTTGAAGAGCTTTGCTATATGGGTTCTCTGGGCAAAAAGGTATACCGCTACCGAAAACAGATCGATAAGGACAGTTGAGCAGAAGCAGGAAGTAATCCGCATTCTGCGTGTGAGTCCGCAGGAATAGTTTGATAGAAGCGAGAACGGAATGAAGATTTTCTAAGGAAGCGCTGATTAAATCAGCGCTTCCCTAAGTCATTCCTGGAAGAATCGCCAGGCGGACTTGTTCGCTTGGCGATTCTTCCAAGCACGATTTTTGCGCTTTGGCATGGAGGGTAGGGATGAATCGGGACGGAATGAAGAAAACGTCGGCGTCCGGACAGATGATGCTGTTTGATCTGGACGGCACACTGCTTCGCAGTGACAAGACCATTTCCCGGGAAACGCTGGAGGCCCTGGAGAAATGCAGAGAAAAGGGTATATTGATCGGCGTGTCCACATCCAGAGGGGAGCAGAATACTTTGGCCTTTCTGGACAAGCTGCAGCCGGAAGTGCTGATTGTAAGCGGCGGGGCTTTGGTGAAATACAAGGGTGACTATATATACCGGGCGGAATTTTCCGGGGAAGAGACCTGGCGGATGATCCGGACGGCCAGAAGTGTCTGCGGCCCTGACTGTGAAATTACCATTGACACCGTAAAGGCGCATTACTGGAATTACAGGATAGACCCTAAAAAGCAGGATCAGTCCTGGGGAGAGAGTGTCTATACGGATTTTGAGGACTTTCGGGAAAGCTCCCTGAAAATGTGCGTGGAGATCTTTGACGATCACAAGGCATTCCGGCTGCAGGAGCTGCTGGAAGAGTGCGACTGTGTACGTTTCTCGGATGGCAGCTGGTATAAATTTACGAAAAAGGAGGCCACAAAGGAGCGTGCCATTCTGGAGGCATGTTCTGTCTGCGGAATCCGGCCGGAGGAAGTGACGGCCTTTGGGGATGATTACGCGGACATCGGTATGCTGAAAATGTGCGGCAAAGGTATTGCCATGGGAAACGCCATAGATGAGGTCAAGGGGGAAGCGGACCTGGTGATCGGCAGTAATGATGAGGACGGCATAGCAAAGTATCTGGCGGCCTTGTTTGCCGGGGCATGGAGGGTATTATGAGGAGAAAGGACAGGGAGATTACGGATCAAAGGGAAATAGAGGCATTCATTTCCGGGGAGACGATTCTGCGGGTTGCCCTTTATGACAAGGGAGAGATTTATATCGTGCCGGTAAATTACGGCTATTTGATTGAGGAGGGTAAATACCTTTTTTACTTCCACGGCGCCTGTGCAGGGCGGAAATTTGAGCTTGCCGGGCAGGGGCCGTCCGCAGGCTTTGAGATAGACGGCAGGTATCGGCTGCTGGAGGGAGATACGGCCTGCAGCTTTTCCGCGGCCTTTCAGAGTGTAACCGGTACAGGAAAGCTGGTGCTTGTGGAAGACAGGGAAGAGAAGCGGAGAGGGCTTGATGCCGTCATGAGGCAGGCTGCGGGTAAGGCGGAAGGGGAGTATGACGAGAGGGTTCTGGAAAAGACAGCCGTATTCCGGCTGGAGGTGGAAAAAATGTCCTGCAAGGGCATTTTACGGTAACAGATAAGCATTTCACGGCAATTACATTGTTTTGTTATTTTCGGCATGCTATACTATACTATCTGTCTATGGCAGCGGCAAAAGTTCCTGTCTTGCCGCTGATTATGTAGTGAGGAGGCGGCCCATTGATCCATATTGCAATCTGTGATGACGAAAAACATATGACCGACCATATAAGTGCTTTGGTAACCGATTTTTTCCGTAAAAAGAACAGGGAAATCCGACTTCAAACATTTTCAAGCGGTGAAGAGCTGTTAAGCTGCGACGGGCAGATCGACATCCTGTTCCTGGATATTCGGATGAAGGGTATGGACGGCATGGAAACGGCTAGGAAATTGAGGGCGGAGCGGTTCCGGGGCTTCCTGATCTTTATCACGGTACTGAAAGAGATGGTATTTCAGTCTTTTGAGGTGCAGGCCTACGATTACCTGGTCAAGCCGGCGGATGAAAAACAGTTTGGGAAGACGATGGAGCGCCTTTACGCTTCCATGTGCGGCGCCAGGGAAGACAGCCTGCTGGTGCAAAAAGGATATGAGGGGCGAATCATTCCCAAAGGCGAGATTGTCTTCTGTGAAATCATAGACCGGATACTATATCTGAACCTGACTTCCGGCGAGGTTGTTGATTATTACGGGCGGATTGAGAACCTGGAAGCGAAGCTGGACAACTGCTTTTTCCGGTGCCACAGGAGCTACCTCATCAACCTGAAGCATTTGCAGGGCTATAAAAACGGGACTGCCTATATGGACAACGGCAAAGCGGTTCCCGTATCGAGGCTGCGGAGCAAGGAATTTTCCGGTGTTGTTCTGCAGTATATGAAAAATATGTAAGAGCTTTTACCTATAGGGGCAGGCAGCATGGCTGAGTATTCAGATTTTTTCAATATTTACATTATGGGCGTGGCGGAGACGTCTTTCCAGTTTTATTTTCTGGCTAAAGTCCTGAAAAAGAAAACATGGCCTCCTTTTTATATCCTGTTTGCAGTATGTGCGGTGATTGCGGGGCGTTTCCTTCCGGCCGGCACGATCATCGGATTCATGGTGCTTGTCTTTCTGCTTACTGCATATGGGATTATTATCTGCCATGGGGATTTTAAGTCTTCTTTTCTGTATGCGGCGCTGGCGGTTGAAATCATGCTGCTGTGCTATGGAATTGTGAAATCCCTGATTGGCCTTTTATCCCCGTTTCTGCCGGCTGCTTTCTATACTGCCGGTATTGCGGTTATGCTGGCCAGCGAAGGGGCGTCGCTGGTGCTGACCGTCTTTTGTTATTATCTGGTATGCCGTAATTTTTCCCGAAGTGACTTTTATTCCCAGCAAATGTTTGTGGTGTTGATCCCGATCCTGATGATTTTTATTATGAGCGAGTACATCAATGTGGCGGTATTTGAATTTCGGTATGAGGTTCTGGCGGAAGACGGGCCTTCCGGGTATCCGTACAGCCATTGGCAGCTGCCGGCCATTCATCTTTTGGGACTTGCCAGCCTGTTCTGCATCCTGTTTTCTTATAAGAAGCTGCAGCAGAATTTCCGGCTCAGCACAGAAATTTCACTGCTGGAGCAGCAGGAACATTCCCTGAACCAGTATGTGGAGGAAGCAAAGGCACGTTATGAGAGGACAAAGTCATTCCGCCATGACATCGGAAATCACATTGCAGTGGTGAAAAAGCTCCTGCAGGACGGGAAACTGAAGGAAGGGGTAAGCTATATTGAGGATATGGACGATATGGCGGAAAAAATGGCATTCCCCTGCAGCACCAATAACCCGGTAGTGGATATTCTGGTGGGAAACAAGCTGGGGATTGCAAAAAGCATGGGAATAAATGCGGACTGTTCCCTTCTTCTGCCGTATCCGTGCGGCATTAGAGATGTTGACATTTGCATTGTCCTGTCAAATGCGCTGGATAATGCCATCCGGGCAGTAAAAAGCCTGGATGCCGGTACCGAAAAATATATCCATCTTTCCGGGCGGATCCAGGGAGACTTCCTGATGATGGAGATTGAGAACGGCTTCCCTGGGAAAGGCGCGTTTAAAAAGGGAACAGGCCTGTTGAATGTGGAAAAAGTGGCAGAGAAATATGGCGGGGCCATGAGTATAGAGACACAGGAGAATGTATTCGTCCTCCAGGTGCTGTTAATCATTCCGCAACATCCGGAAAGCAGCCCACAGCATATGGATTAAGATATTACTTTCTATAGTCGAAAGAAGAAAAAGGAAGCTGCCTGATAATATGAAATAGAAGGAGGAACATGCTTATGGCAATGCAGATCCATGAACGGTATGATTATTCCGGAACCGGCTGTGCAGAGAGGATGCAGGAAAAACAGGCCGTCCCCGGGGCGGAAAAGGCAAAGGAAGCAGCGAAGGCTGCAGAGGGAGATAATTCCGGCAGGCTGTCCGAACCACAGGATGAATACATCAGCAGGGAAAAATCGGGGGAAAAGCCTACGGGACTGTACCGGGCAGGCCGGGACGAGAACGGCAGGCGGAAAATCTTTTATGATGCCCCGAGGGCTGACCGTGCAGACGGAAGGGCCGGCCGTTCCGGGGAAGGCGAAGACGGAAAAGAATCGAAGGTAAGCAGGGACAGCCAGGGAAAGCCGGCGGAGAAATGCGTCACAAATACGGATAAGGTTGACAGGGAAATCAGAAAGCTGAAAGAGAAAAAGCAGCATCTGGAGCAGCAGATCCGGTCGGCTTCCGGGGATGAAAAGAAAATCCGGGATCTGGAGAAAACGCTGGCCCAGGTGGAAGCCGGGTTAAGCCGGAAGGACAATGATACCTACAGGCGGCAGAATGCTTCCGTATCGGAATAAAGGAGAGGGAGGCTTCGTCCCGGCTGTCATTGAGACAACATTCAGAACCAATCCGTAAAAAACTCCGGCGCCCGGCAGCATACCGGGCGTCGGAGTTCTTGAAAAGCCCTGAGATTCATAACGTTCATTACCTTGCCGGCATCTGAAAGCCTGCAAGGGCCCTGTTCAGATAATCGTTAAACGGCTTCATAATGCGGAAAAGCCCGGCTGCCTTTGTGAGAAATGATTCGGCATCCTGCAGTGCTTCATCTTTGAGCGGATATTCCAGATACCAGCTTTTGAATTTTAAGTATTCTGCCTGTGGGTGCTCCTTATCATATCCGGCCGGAACGTTTTTGAGTGCCGATCCCTGTACGGAGAAATATTTCTTAAATTCCGGATCCTGGATAATATTTTCAAATTCCCTGCCGTTTTCGGCAATGTAGTTCCGCACCATTGCCGTTGCGTCCTTGAACATATCTGCAAACAGGCCGCCGCCCAGAAAGGACTGGCCGCCGGGCTTTATCATCAGATAATAGCCCACAGGGACCGGCAGCTTTCCCCGGGAAGAAATGTGGGCGCGGAACGCCGGGTTGTAAGGAGACTTATCGTGGCTGAACCTGGTATCCCGCACCAGCTTAAAGGTAAGGCTTTTCGGTTCATTGTGCAGCACACTGCTGTCGAATTCTCCGATCCGGAGGATCAGCGCCCCGACCAATGCTTCAAATTCCGTGTTGGCGGCGTTATTTTCTGTCTTATGTTCATGATACCATTCCCGATTATTATTCTCGCTTAAATCAGACAGATAATTTAAGATAAGCTGTGTATTCACATTTTTCATGGCTTGTTACCTCCCTTTATTTCATTAGACAATAAAACGGCTTCCGTGTGACAGCAAAACTCAAGTTTTTGGAAACGCCTTGTTTTTAGAAAAACGTTTCGGTATAATAAATGTAAAGCAGTACGGCAAGACCGGAATCACCATAAGAGAGAGGAAACGGGAACTGTGAAGAGAATTACAATAAAGGATGTGGCAAGGGAAGCGGGGGTATCCATTACTACTGTGTCGCATGCCCTTTCGGGGCAGGGGGTTTTGAAGCAGGAAACCAGAGACAGGGTGAGGGCCATTGCTAAGAAAATGCAGTATATACCGGATTGGAGCGGGAAAAACCTCAAAGCGGCGGATACGGGAATCCTGGGTTTTTTTACCCGTTCCGTCGCCGGGCTGTACGGGCTGCTGATGGACTCCATGTATCAGGAATGCCAGGAAAACGGTTACGAAATGGAAATCTTTATCGTGGAGAGCGGCGAACGTGTGCTCCAGAGAATGATGGGGAAGCGGGTGGACGGTGCGATAATCCTGCACAGTGACCTGAAGGAAGAGCAGGAAGCATTTCTGCACGATATGGAATTTCCTGTGGTTTACCTGGATCGGGAAATTAAAGATCAATATGCGTCGAGCGTGCTTTTTGACTCTTATGGAAGCGGGAGGATGGCGGCAGAATACTTGTATTCCCTGGGGCACAGGCGGATGCTCATTGTGAGGGGTGTGGATTGGACATATGACGGAGACCGGCGGATGAAGGGCTTTGGGGATTTTATGCGGGAGCAGGGGTGTCCGGTGGAAGACGATTATGTTGTCAAGGGGCTTTTCAGCCAGGAAATAGCTTATTGGGAGACGAAGAAGTTTCTGCAGAGGTCTCTGCCGATTCCGGATGGGGTTTTTGCTGCCAATGATGACAGCGCAATCGGCTGTATCAGGGCATTGCAGGAAGAAGGCTATTCCGTGCCCGGTGACGTCAGCGTTGTGGGATGTGATGATATAGAATTAGGAAAGTGGTTTGTGCCGGCACTGACTACCATTCATACACATATTACCGAACAGGGCAAGCTTGCCGTAAGGGAGCTGGTTCGGCTGGTAAAAGGGGAAAAAGAAGGAGATATACATAGGATCGCGGGGAACCTGATAGAGAGGAGTTCCTGTAACAGAAAACAGGATTAGCGGAAGACGAAGGCTGGAGGGCAAACCAGCAAATGGCGGAGAGGCAAGTCAGCGGACGGTCTCCCGCTTTGTTATTTTTTCATAAACCATATTCAGGTATTTTGTAAGAACCTGACAAAGTTGAAAAAAGAAAAACGGTTTTCTTGACAGTACGGCGGAAAGGAACCATAATAATCTTATGCAAAAACGTTTTTCTAAATTTGGAGGAAGGATCATGATTCACATTTTAGCGATTGGAAACAGCTTTTCCCAGGATGCAGCTTATTATCTGCATCAAATAGCGGCAGCGGACGGTACGGAGACCAAGGTGGTAAATCTCTACATAGGCGGATGCAGTCTGGAACGTCACTGGCGGAATGTTGTTACGGAGGCGGCCGACTATTTGTATGAGCTGAACGGGGATTCCCAGGGGCGGTATGTATCGGTACAGGAGGCATTGGCAGAGGAGGCATGGGATGTTATCGTCACTCAGCAGGCGAGTCATGACAGCGGATGGGCGGAAACCTATGATCCCTTTCTGGAAAATCTGGCCCGGTATATAGAAAAACAGTGTTCCGGGGCCCGTTTCCTAATGCAGAAAACCTGGGCATATGAGTTGGACAGCACCCATGACTGTTATGCCAGGTACCATAACAATCAGCAGGAGATGTTTCAGCGGCTGAGCGTCGCCTATCAGGCGGCCTCAGAGCGGGTGGGAGTTCCGTTAATCCCCTGCGGGGATGTCATACAGGCGCTGCGGGGAAAGAAGCCTTTTCAATATGAGGCAGGCGGACTGTCACTTTGCCGGGACGGCTTCCATATGAATTATATTTATGGAAGATATGCGCTGGCAGCCACCTGGTATGGCGCGATAACAGGCAGGAAGCTGGAAGGGAATTGCTATATACCGCAGACTTCCCTGACGGAAGAAAAAGCGCAGGAGGACCTGCTGAGGCTGATTCAACGAACGGTGGATGAGATTGTGGAAGGATCCTGTGGGAATGTAAATGCCGGGAGATAAACTTCCTGACATGAATATGCGCGCTTAGGCGCAAAAGAGGTATCGGCGTTTGAAGGTAAACATTCAGATCCTGATTGTTACGTGCACGGAAGTGCACAGAAAGGTGTAGAGAAAGGGTACAGATATGAGGAAGATGGGCTGTGTGTGCGCGCTGGCAGTTATGGCGGCATTACTGACAGGATGCGGTAAGGACGGGAACGAGTTTTTACATGTGGAAGACGGAAGGATCGTGGATGGACACGGCAGGGAGGTAATCCTTCGGGGAGTGAACCTGGGAGGCTGGCTGATTCAGGAAAGCTGGATGTGCCCCGTAAACGGGGAGGACAGGGCCTGGGCGAATCTGGATACCCTTAATCTGCTGGAGAGCCGGTTTCGGGAAGAGGAAGTGCAGGCTTTGCTGGATACCTATCAGGACAACTGGATTACGGAAGCGGATATTCAGGAAATTGCGGGTCTCGGCTGTAATGTGATCAGGGTGCCGTTCTGGTACAGAAACTTTATGAAAGACGAGCAGGGCACCTGGATCACGGAGAATCCGGAGGAAAATCCAGGATTTAAACGTCTGGATTGGGTGATTGAGCAGGCCGGGGCCAATGGGATGTACGTTATTCTGGACATGCACGGGTGCCCGGGAGGCCAGAGCATGGATCACTGCTGCGGTACATTGTGCCAGAACAGGCTTTACACGGATGAACAATGTCAGGAAACCATGGAAAAGCTTTGGATTGCCATTGCGGACAGATATAAGGAATGTGCGGTGGTGGCAGCCTATGACATCATGAACGAGCCGCAGAATAACGGCGGTTATGAGGGAGAGAACAGCTACGATCCCTGGGACAGTAAGTCCTGGAAGATGAGCAATGCCATATATGACAGGATGATAAAAGCCATTCGCGGCGTGGATCAGAGGCATATCATTACGGTGGAGGGAATCTGGCGAGTATCCAATCTGCCGGATCCGGAGAAAATGGGCTGGACAAATATGATGTATCAGCTGCATTTATATGACGGGGACGACATGTTCAGGGAGCTTGCGGCAGGTCTGGCAGAGACGGCGAAGCGCTATCATGTAGCGGCTTATGTAGGAGAATTCCAGAATATGCACGGCATGGGCATCTGTAATGAATATGGGATCAGCTGGACAACGTGGACCTATAAGGGGACGAACAACGACGTGGGTGATTTCTTCTGGTATTTTGGAAAACCGGAGATCGCGGATTGTGCAAATGACTCATATGAGGAGATACTCCGGAAATGGGGGGATCCCATACGAACGGAGCATTTTGCAAAGAAGCTGGCAGTGTACAGGCAGGTAGGGGAGCATACAAAAGCGGAAGAGAAATAATACGGCCTGCGGGACTATCAATGGAGATGCCGCAGGGACTGCAGATTGGAAGAAGTGACAGGATATGAAAAGGATTACCATAAAGGATGTGGCAAGGGAGGCAGGGGTATCTATTACTACGGTATCCCATGCACTCTCGGGACAGGGGGCGCTGAAGCAGGAGACCAGGGACAGGATCACGGAACTGGCAAGAAAGATGCAGTATATACCGGATTGGAACGGGCAGAACCTGAAAGCATCAGGGACAGGGATGCTGGGCTTTTTTACATCATCCATTGCGGGCTTCTACGGTATTCTGGTAGATACAATGTACAATGAATGCAAAGCGCACGGCTATGGTATGGAGATATTCGTGCTTGACGACGGAGATTTGATTCGTCTTCTTCTGGGAAACCGTGTGGACGGAGCGGTGATTCTGCACAGCGGGTTGAAAGAGGAGCATGAGAAACGTCTGAAGGACATGGAATTTCCGGTAGTGTACCTGGATCGGGAAATCAGCGAAAAGTGTGCTTCCAGTGTACTTTTTTCATCGTACGAGAGTGGCCGGCTGGCAGCGGATTATCTTTATTCCCTGGGGCATAGGAGGATTCTGGAGCTGTGCGGAATTGAGTTTACCTATGACGGAGAAATGCGGAAAAAGGGGTTTGAGGACCGCATGAGGGAAATGGGATTTCCCGTGGAAGCGGATTATATTCTGAATGGTGAATTTAATCGGCAGAAGGCTTACGATGCCACCGCCGCATTTTTAAAACGGGGGCTGCCGCTGCCTGACGCGGTCTTTGCGGCTAACGATGACAGTGCTTTCGGATGTATCAAGGCGATGCAGGGGGCAGGGTATTGCGTGCCGGAGGACGTCAGTGTCCTCGGCTGTGACGATATAGAGCTGAGCCAATGGTATACGCCTGCCCTGACCACGATCAGGACCCGGATTGTAGAGCAGGGAAGTCTGTCGATAAGGGAGCTGGTGAGACTGGTCAGAAAAGAGAAAGAGGGAGAAACCCGTTTCATATCCGGAGAGCTGATAGAGAGAGCTTCCTGCAGGGAAAAACGTTTTTGCCTCAATTAAACAATTCCGGAAACTTGCTTTTGTGCAGATGCTATAAAAATGAAAATACAAAAACGTTTTTCGTTGACAATGTGCAAGAGCGGTGCTATAGTAAATACAAACAAAAACGTTTTTCTTAAATAGCAATATTTAAACATGCACAATAGGCAGGAGAGTATTGATGAATAGAAAAGGAAGGCTGACAGCGGCAGCCATTGCAGCGTTGACCTGCGGCTTATGTTTAAGCGGCTGTGGTGAGAACGGCGGGGGGCCGGACAGGGATGTGCAGAGTGACAAAACCCAGGCCGGAACAGGACAGGATGCAGAAACACATGTGCCCGGGGCGGGAGATATGCAGAAGGAAGGGCAGGAGTCTGAGATGGGTGAGCTGCAGAGAGAATCGGAAGAAGGGACGGCAGTTCAGGGAGACATGAAAAACAGCATGATTTCCGGAATGGGTGTTCTTCCGGGCAGAGAGGAATATCACCTGACGGAATTCGGCGAGAATGTGTGGTTTTTTGCACCGGAGGACGACCCGGAAGCGGTTCAGAAGGAGTTGGATGCTATCTGGGGCAGGCAGGAGACGAATCAATTCGGAGATGCCAGGTATGCAGTATATTTCCTGCCGGGCGAGTACGATGAAGGGATTCGGCCCAAGGTGGGATTTTACACACAGGTGGCCGGGCTGGGGGCTATGCCGGATGATGTTTCCCTTTATACTGTTGGCTGCGATGCCAGATGGCTGGGGGACAACAATAATCACAATGCCACCTGTAATTTCTGGCGGGGGGTGGAAAATCTTTCCACCCGGGACTATGTGACCTGGGCAGTTTCCCAGGCGACCTTCATGAGGCGGGTCCACCTGGGAAAGACGATTTATCTTCATGACAACCACGGCTGGAGCAGCGGCGGATTCCTTTCCAACAGTAAGGTGGAGCTGGCCATAAACTCCGGCAGTCAGCAGCAATGGCTTACCAGGAACTGCGATTTCAATACCTGGATGGGAGAGAACTGGAACATGGTGTTTGCGGGTATTGAGGAAGGCAAGAGCCCGGGGAACTGCTGGCCGGACCATCCGTATACCGATGTACCGGTGGTGGAAGCGATCAGGGAAAAGCCTTATCTGGCCTATGATGAGGAAAAGGGCTTTGGGGTATATCTGCCCCCGCTGCGGACGGAAGCGGTGGGATTTGACTGGGATCCCGGCGAGTTTATCGGCATGGAGGAATTTTACATAGCAAAGCCCTTTGAGGATACTGCGGAGACAATCAATGCGGCATTGCAGTCAGGAAAGCATCTGTTCCTGACGCCGGGGGTCTATCAGCTGACGGAGCCCATTCTGGTGGAGCGTGAGGGGACGATTGTGCTGGGGGCCGGGCTGGCCACACTGCGCTCCATGGAAGGAAAGGCCTGCGTGGAGGTAAAGGGCGATGCGAGGGTGACACTGGCAGGAATCCTGTTTGACGCCGGGCCGAAGGAGACGGAGTATCTGCTTCAGGTGGGAGACCCGAAGGCGGAAGAACAGGATACGGACGGAGCCGGTGCGGGTACAGGGGCCGGCGGGCAGGCACCGGAGACGATGACCCTTCTGGCGGATCTGTTCTTTCGGGCAGGCGGCGCAAAAGGATATGACACGGATGTGAAGTGTTGTGTGAAACTGTATCAGGACGATATAACCGGAGATAATTTCTGGGTATGGAGAGCGGATCACGGATCCGGCGTGGGCTGGAATAATAACCGGGCGGCAAACGGCATCCTGGTGGCGGGAGATAATGTGACGGTCTACGCGCTGATGGTGGAACATTTCCAGGAATATCAGACGATCTGGGAGGGCGAGAACGGGAAGATCATTTTTTATCAGTGTGAGATTCCCTATGACGTACCGGATCAGGAGAGCTGGCAGAGCCATGACGGCAGGGTCAACGGCTTCGCCTCCATCAAGATCGCCGACGAGGTGAAGGTACACGAGTCCTGGGGGCTGGGCATTTATCTTTATAACCGGGATGCGGAGGTAGAGCTGCACAGTGCCGTGGAAGCGCCCGGTAAGGCGGAGGGCGTTCGGGTACATAATATCTGTACGGTGATGATTACCGGAAAGCCCGGGATGAGCCATATTATCAACGAAGACGGTGACGCAGTGACAAACGGCGGCGCCAGGGCGGTGCTGGTGGAATGGTCGGGCGGACAATGAGGAAATCGTTATGGAGGTTGTTATAGGCGCAGGGGAATAAAGCCTATTCAATAGATTCCGCATCTGAAAAGCGGAGTGAAATATTAAAGCGCATCCGGAAAAGGGTGCAGAGAAAAGAAGGAGGAAATTTTATGAAAATGAAGAAAGTCCTGGGATTATTACTTGCTTTGTCCATGACTGCAGGCCTGCTGACAGGCTGCGGCGATGACGGCGGTAATAAGCAGTCCTCAAATGCAAATGGGGGGGGCAGCCAGCAGAGCAGCCAGAGCAGTGGCAGTAACGGCGGCGACGGAGGGAGCGACGAAGGAAATGGCGGCGGCGAAGAAGTGAACACCACTCCTTTCTATATGACGCTGGATCCCCAGGTGAGCGGCGAAATCGACATCATGACGTGGTCCGGTGACGGTCTTTATCATCAGGATATGGGCCATTGGGACGCTGATGAGCAGACGGATTTGACCGGCAGCAATGTGGCTATGATTTATGCCATGGCCAAGAAATTCAATGAGATGTATCCTAATGTAAAGATTAATCTGTACGCAAAAAGCGGCGACGGAAACGGCAATGACACTTCCTGGAACCAGGAGATGGAGAACTTTAAGGCGGAGCATGGAAAATATCCTGACATCTACTGCTCCATGGCTCTTCCCCAGGACGTGGCGGACGGTATGGTAGCGGATATGTCTGTCTATGCGGACGATCCTCTGTACCAGTCCTTTAACACTTCCATTATGAACATGATGAACTATTACGGCGTTCAGGCGGGGCTGCCTCAGTATATGCTTCCCTGGGGCGTATATGTGAACAGAGAGCTGGCAGAGTCAAATAATATTGACACACCTGATCCGGACTGGACCATCGACGATTATACGGATTTTGTTACCTCTGCGGATAATAAAACATTCTGGGGGTTGATTTACGGCGATTCTTCCACCAAGTTCATCGGAACCGGAACCGATACCGTGAACGCTGCATTGAAGGAGGGCAAGGAATTTGACCTTACTTCAGATCAGGTTATGAGCCTGCTGGATTATATTCCGAAGTGGTCCTCCGCCGAAGTCTGGGCGAAGTATAATGAAGGCGCTATTGACGCGGCAATCATGGATGACGGCGGCTGGTGGAGCTATAAGTTCTTCTGCAAGAATTACGTGCTTACCAATGCGGGAGATCCCTGGTTCTTCAACTCTGCGGCCCTGGGACAGAATGAGGACGGAAGCTGGCCTGAAAATGCCATCCAGTCCGGCGATTGGGATATTTATCCCAGACCTTCTACGGATTATCGCGGAAACAATGTGGGCATCGTAATTGATCCCATGGCGCTGCATAATTACGCAATGGATGACGGAGACCCTGCCCTCAGCGACGCCGAGAAGGCAAAGATGGATCTGGCTTACGCATTTGGTTCTTACTGGTGTGGTTCCACCGAGGCGATGCAGGCAAGAGCAGATCAGATGTATAATGACAACGGAACCATGAAGACGGCCCTGAACGATTCCTTCCCGCTGGTAACCGGTGAGGAATTTGACAAGCAGATGGAGATCTGGTACAACGGCGGCGGCCATGCCCGTTTTGCCGACAAGGATTTGATGCCCGGCTTCCAGTACGTGCTGCAGCTCTGGGAGGAAGGCGCAATCTATGACTTTTCCGATAAGTGCTATCCGATCAAGATTATGGTGGACGGCTCGGAGGTGAACTGCCTGAATGAGTGGAACAATATGACAAACAAGGACATTTCCGGTGTGGGTGAGAATGATCCCAGCTGGCTTGACACCATTAAGGCGAATCTGCCGGATTGGAACACCAAGTCCAAGGAGAGGCTGGCGGAGGCACAGGAGAATCTGAAAGCCGGTCTGAAGTCATATTACGGATTGTCGGATTCTGATTTTTAAAGACTTAGATGTTTAGAAGACGGAAGGGCCTGTTATGGGACACATAAGGTGGAGATAATGGGCCCTTCTCTTTTAGAAAGTTGTAGAGGAGCACATTCATGAAGGCGAAAAAGGCGAGAATCTTAAAAAAAGGTATGATACTGGCTGCCGCAGCCGCAGTGTGCGGAGGGGGCCTTTATTTGGTCTTTCATATGAATCATGCGGAGTATGTAGAGGATGTCAGCCCTGAAGAGCTGAGGCAGGCTTATGAGCTTTTGTCGGAATCCCTCGTCTCTTCGGACTATATGTATACGGATTATCTGATGTACCTGGAGGAGGATTACGGCCAGGGAAGCTATCAGGCGGCACCTTCCGGCAGCGGGGAAATATATCAGCCGGATGAAGGCCAGCCTGCCTATGAGGGAAGCGCTCTGGTGCTGGATTATGAAGAGAGTGCAGAGTACAAAATAAATGTGGAAAAGACGGGTGTTTATTATCTGGCGGTAGATTATTTTTCCGCCGGGAATTCTTATCTGGATCACACGGTAGAGGTAAGTCTGAACGGTGAGGCACAGTATCAGGAGTGGAAGACGGTAGAGCTTTCGCTTCATTGGAAGGATTCGGTGGATAAGTATCTGCTGGACCGCTATGGCGACGAGATCGCGCCCACGCAGGAACGGATCAATGAGTGGCGGCGGACCTGGCTCTATAATAATACTTATTCCACAACACACCCTTTATATATGACGCTGGAGGCAGGGGAAAACATCATCACTCTGTCCAATCGTTCCAATGACGGGCTTGCGTTGGGAACTCTGTATGTAGCGCCGCCGGTGGACGATGTTCCCACTTATGCGGAATATCAGGCGGGCTATGAGGGAGTGCCGATTGCGTCGCAGGGTTCCATGGTGGTGATCGGGGCCACCGATTATACGATGAAAAATTCCGCGGAAATTATCTATAAGTCAACGGCAGATCCTGCCATGATGCCCTATGACCCGGAGTATAAGCTGCTGAATACTCTGTCCTGGACCAAGCCGGGGAACGAGATTACCTATAACTTCTATGTATGGGAAGAGGGGCTGTACCAGCTGGGCTTTCACTATATGAATGAGAAAGAAGAGTTCAGTTCCTTTGAGAGTATACGCATTGACGGTAAAGTGCCCTTTCAGGAGTTGGAGTGTTATGCGTTTCCCTACAGCAACAGCGGCTGGGCCAATGAAGTCTTGTCGGACGAGGAGGGGAATCCCTATTACATTTATCTGACGAAGGGGGATCACACCCTGAGCCTGAAAGCGGAAATGGAGCCTGTGATGTCCGCCTGGCGTTACGGGCAGTTAATTGCGGAGCATGTGACTCAGCTGACGCTGGACATCAAGAAGATTTCCGGTCAGGATGCGGATAAATACAGAACCTGGAAGATGACGCAGTATATCCCGGAAATCCCGGAATATCTGGAGGCGTATAAGACCATTTTACAGCATATCCGCTATGAACTGCAGAAAGAATCGGAATCCGGTATCAACGGGGCACTGCTTTCCTATCTGGACAAAGCGGAGGTATTTATCGATGATATGGCGGAATATCCGGATGAAATCGCGCTTTATACAACCAGTCTGACGGGGGCGGACAATTCTGTCCTGGTGGCGGTGAGCAGATTTACTTCTTCCGTTATGAACATTAATTTCTCCCTGGATACGATCTACGCATTTGGAGAGGGCAAAATGCCGGCGGCAAGGGCAGGAATCTTTGCAAAGACAGGCAACAGCATCCGCACCGTATATTATTCCTTTGTGTCCGAGAAATACAGGAACAATTCGGTACAGGAGGATGAGCTGAATATCTGGGTTTCCAGGGCACTGACTCATGTGGACCTTCTGCAGAAGCTGGCGGATACGGAGTTTACGCCAAAGACAGGAATCAAGGTAAAAATATCGGTCATGCCGGATGCAAATAAGCTGACGCTGGCCTGTGCCGCGGAGGAGACGCCGGACATAGCATTGGGCCTGAGTTCCCATATGCCCTTTGACCTGGCGTGCAGAGGGGCTTTGTATGACATGACGCAGTTTGAGGATTACTGGCAGGTGGCCGGACGCTTTGTGGCCGGAGAGCTGGTTCCCTATACTTACAACGAAGGTATTTACGCTATTCCCGAGACGCTGGATTTCAATGCGGTAATTTACCGTACGGATATATTTGATAATCTGGGCCTGGAAGTACCGGATACCTGGGATGAGCTGATTAATCTGCTTCCCAGCTTACAGCGGTATGGCATGAATTTCTACCATAATATTTCATCCGGTGTGGGGTATAAATGGTTCTATCAGACGACGCCCTTGATCTTCCAAAACGGCGGACAGCTCTACACAGAGGACGGCACTGTGACGGCAATTGACCAGCCCGGCGCCGTGAAGGGATTAAAGCGGCTGGGCGAGCTGTTCGTGGCATATTCCCTGGATACGCAGGTACAGGAATTCTTCAATTCCTTCCGTTATTCCGTCCTGCCTATCGGCATTATAGATTCCAATACCTATGTGCTGATTAAGAATGGGGCTACGGAACTGGAGGGGCAGTGGAAGCTTGCGCCCTATCTTGGCACGGTGCAGGAGGATGGCAGTATTGACCGCAGCTTTGTGGCAAACGGCAGCGGCGGCGTGATCTTTGCGGATACGGAGAAAGCCGATCAGGCGTGGGAATTCCTGAAATGGTGGACCAGCGAAGAAGCCCAGGTGGAATATACTTATACGCTGCGCTCCACGTATGGAGATACTTATTTCTGGCTGCCCTCCAATGTGGAGGCGCTGGAACAGGCGCCTATTGACCAGGAGGATAAAGAAGTAATTCTTGATATGGTATATGAGCTGCGGGACGTACCCAGGACACCGGGGCAGTACCTTCTGGAGCGTTCCATATCCGATATATGGAACACCATGGTCTTTGACGGAACCTCGGCGCAGGTGGCGGCCGATGAAAAGGTGATTGCAATCAACCGTGAGATCAGAAAGAAAATGCAGGAGCTGGGATATTATGACGAGGCGGGGAACCGCTTAAAGAGCTATGTGATCCGTGACATTGACTGGATTCAGGAACAGATGGATCATGGGAAGAGGGAGGTGAGCAGGAATGACGGCGAAAAGTAAGATAAAAAAGAGAAAGCGCTTTACCAGGGAAGACGGGAAATCGTATCTGATGCTGCTGCCCTATATCATATTGTTTTCCACGTTTATCCTGGTGCCGGTAATCATTGCGGCAGGGTTGTCCTTTACCTATTTTGACGTGATTAATGAGCCAACGTTTACCGGATTGCTGAACTACATTACGTTGTTTACCCAGGATGAAGTGTTTTTAAAATATGTGCTGCCGAATACGTTCCTGTATGCGCTGATCGTAGGACCGGGCGGCTATGTGATTTCTTTCCTTCTGGCCTGGATGCTGGCTCAGATACAACCGATACCAAGGACAATCCTGGCTCTTTGTATTTATACGCCCTCCATGCTGGGCGGCGTGTTTATCGGTGTCATCTGGAAGACGATATTCTCGGGAGATCAGTCCGGCTGGGCAAACAGTATCCTGCTGCGCCTGGGCCTGATTGATACCCCGATTCAGTTCCTGCTTACCAGCGATCATTTTATGCTGATAATGATTATCGTATCTCTCTGGTCGGCAATGGGAATCGGTTTCCTGTCCATGATTTCCGGCATCCTGAATATAGATCAGGAACTTTATGAGGCGGCCTATGTGGATGGCATCCGGAACCGGTTCCAGGAGATTATCTACATCACGGTGCCGTCCATGAAGCCCCAGATGTTCTTCGGCGCGGTCATGGCCATAGTCAATGCTTTCAACATGGGGTGGATCGGCGTAACCTTAAGCGGTGCCAATCCGACGCCCAATTACTCCGGCCAGCTGATTACCAACCATATAGACGATTATGGCTTTCTGAGGTATGAGATGGGATATGCAGCCGCGATTTCCGTAGTATTGCTGCTGGTAGTGTATGGTTTTAACCTGGTGGCGGGCCGGTTGTTCGGCGATAACGATTAGGGGGGTACAGCGATGAAGAACAGGAAAAAGAAACGCGGCGATTTTCAGGGGTCACGCATTAATCCCAGGCATTTTTCGACGGGGCAGATTAAGTTTTATATTATTCTGATTCCATTGGCGTTGTTCATGATTCTGCCGGTAGTTATGCTGATTAACAGAGCGTTTATGCCTTTGGGGGAGCTGTTTGCATTCCCGCCGCATATTATGGCGCATAATCCGACTTTGAATAATTTTAAGAGCCTGTTTGCCCTTTCCAGTACGACCGGGGTGCCGATGCTGCGTTATCTCTTAAACTCCGTGCTGGTAACGCTGATGACGGTGGCGCTGAACCTGGTGATTACGATCCTGGGGGCATATACCTTTGCAAAGAAGAACTTTAAAGGGAAAGCGGTCTTGTTTGAGATTAACCAGCTGGCGCTGATGTTTGTACCTACGGCGGTTGCAATCTCCAGATATTTGGTGATTACAAAGCTGAACCTGACGGATACCTGGCTGGTTCATGTACTGCCGCTGGCGGCTATGCCGGTGGGTCTGTTCCTGGTAAAGCAGTTTACGGACCAGATTCCGGACGCTCTGATCGAAGCGGCGGTAATGGACGGCGCAAAGGAGTTGACGATTATACGCAAGATTATTGTCCCTTTAATTCGTCCGGCACTGGCTACCTCTATCGTACTTACCTTCCAGCAGGTATGGATGGCGACGGAGGCGTCCAACAATTATGTGAGCAACGATACCATGCGTACGCTGGCATATTATCTGAATTCTTTGTCTACCAACAACGCCATTGCGGCGGCCGGCATGACGGCGGCAGCGTCGGTACTGCTGTTCCTGCCGAATTTGATTATCTTTATCTGTATGCAGTCTCAGGTGATGAATACCATGAGCCATTCCGGCATCAAGTAGGAAGGAGGAAAGTAGTGATGAAAAGAAACAGTAAATGGAGAAAGATCCTTTTCCTGCCGGCCATGGTATTTTTAACTGTGCAGATGTCCATGACGGTACACGCCAATCAGGCTACTTCTTATACTTATGCAGCGGATGAGGATAAAAACTGGGAGAGGACACAGGATGCTTATCTGCCGGATAAGACCGTCACGGAGCTTGGACTTTCGTCTCCCGAGGATCTCTTTATTGACGAGGACAATATGCTGTATATTGCCGACACCGGCAACAGGCGGGTGGTCAAGTACGACATCGGTGCAGGCCGGGTGGCGGGAATTCTGGAAAACAGCGAGATGACCGGGCCCAGGGGGGTATATGTGACGGAGGACGGGGACATCTATGTGGCTGATACCAGCGCCAAGGCCGTATTGATCTTTGACAGAGAGTTTCATTTGATTCATAAGCTGACAAGGCCGGATGCGCCTATCTTTGCAGATACCAATTATGAGCCGAAGCGGGTGGCCGTGGACGGTGGTGGAAATGTATATCTGATCGGGGAAGGCGTTTACAACGGCGTAATTCAACTGGCAAAGACAGGAGAATTCTTAGGCTACTTTGCGGTAAACGATGCCGACCTGACATTTTCTCAGAGGCTCCAGCAGATGCTTTTCACCAGGGCTCAGCTGGCAAACCTGATTGACATCAATCCCACGGTGTTTGCAAATGTGTTTGTGGACAGAGACGGTGTTGTCTATACCGCTACCAGCGGGACTCACCTCAATGGTATGAAGAAGCACAGCACCAACGGCGGAAATATGTTCAAGACGGCGGTCTGGTCCTATGATAACCTGACGGATGTATATGTGGACGCAAGCGGGCTGATCTATACCTGTTCCGCCAATGGCTATATTAACATTTATTCGAAAAGCGGCGAAGAAATATTCTCTTTCGGTTCTTATGTGACTACGGTGGATATATCGGGACTTTTTACCAGCCTGCCCTCCCTTGCAGTGGACATGGACGGCAATATCTGGGCAGTAGACGGCACAAAGGGTTATCTGCAGTCTTTTAAGCCGACAGAGTATGCGCAGACGGTTTACATGGCCATGAATCTCTATGAAGAGGGGCGTTATGAAGAGGCCATGAGCAAGTGGAACGATGTGCTGCGCCTGAATCAGATGTCCGTTCTGGCCCATAACGGTGTGGGAAAAGCCTATCTCCATGCAGAGGAATATGGGGCCTCATTGGAACATTTTAAGGTTGCCAACAATAAGGAGTACTATTCTCAGTCCTTCTGGGAAGTGCGTAACATGTGGCTTCAGAAATGGCTGGGGCCGATTCTGGGGATAGTGGCCGGCCTGCTTGTTCTGAAGAAGATAATCAGGGAAGTTGATAAGAGGCATGGAAGCCGGCTGGCGGGATTAAAAAGGAAGGCAGGTGAGAATGCGGGTAAAATTCCGGTATGGAAGGATATTCGGTATGCCTTGAGAACCCCGAGGCATCCCATGGATTGCTACTATGAGATCCGCAGGCACAGGCAGGGATCGGTTCTTTCGGCGGCGGTGATTTACATTCTGTTCTTCATCGATTTTATGGCTTATAAGACGGCAAAGGGCTTCATTTATCAAACGGTGAAGGTGGAGGACATGGATATTGGTTCCTTTGTGCTGGGATTCTTCGTATTGCTTGGGCTGTTTATCATCTGTAATTATCTTGTGACCAGCATCAACGACGGAGACGGTACCTTCAGGCAGATATTCATGATCCCGGCCTATGGCCTGATGCCTGCCATGATTGCGCTCCTTGTAGTAACCTGCGTATCCTACGGGCTGACCTATAATGAGTCCTTCCTGCTGACACTGGTGCTGCTCATCGGGATTGTCTGGAGCATAATTACTGTTTTTATCGGTCTGCAGACGGTACATGACTACACCTTTGGGGAGACAATCAAGAGCATTCTATTGACAGTGGTATTCATGGTTATCGTGGCAGTGATCGGCGTTATCATCTCTATCATGTGGAATAGCCTGTATACCTTCCTGATCTCTGTCGGAAAGGAGATGATTCAGAATGTTTTATAAGCAGATGAAGAGATACAAAGGGGTGCTTCTGGCCCTGATCCCGGCACTGGGATTTGGAATGTTTCCCATGAATGCCAATGCTTACGTGGCTACCAACCGGGATACCAAAACCGCACCGGAGAAGGCGGAATATACCCCGGACGAACATGAGGACTATGAGCTCCTTCTGGAAACCGGGACTGTCCGGTACTACTGGAGGGAGGACAGGGATATTCTGGCGGTAGTTGATAAGCAGACGGGCTATTGCATCAAGACAGGTGCGGATCTTCCCTTTTCGGGGGAAGTGAAGGATGCGGTGAAGAAGCTGGAAAAGGAGGGGGCTTCCAATGCGGAGATTCTGGAGGCCGCCGAGAGCTACGCAGACGACCTGAACAGTACTTATGTGGGAATTGCTAATTCCCTGATTACCCTTGAGTATTATGACAGTGACAAAATCAAATATATTTCCTCGGCCTCCGAGGACGATGCGGAATCCGAGCTGGAAAAGCTGGAGGAAGGAAAATACTGTCTGAACATCCGGTTTCGGAAGCCGGAGGTGCAGATGAAGCTGTACTTTACTCTGCTGGAGGACAGCATTGATTATTATATTCCCTGCGGGGAAATGTCGGGAAGCGGGCTCAACAGCCTGGCGGCCATTGACATCACTCCTTTTCTGGGGGCCAGCGGCGGCCGCATGAATGTGATGAACCCGGACACCATGGAGTGGGAAACGGAGGATGCTTACCGGGTGCCGGGGTATGTGCTGGTCCCGGACGGCAGCGGGAGCCTGATCCGGTTTGTGGATAATACCTCTGTATTCAATGCCTATGAGGGAGACGTGTACGGCAAGGACTTTGCAACGGAATCCAGCTACAGTATAGGCTATTTTGATGATGTACCGGTGAAGAACCCGGTGATGCCGGTGTTTGGAATTGCCCACGGAAACGGGCAGATGGCCTTTGCTGCCTGGGCGAACCAGGGCGCGGAATACATGGATATTGTGGTCAACCCGGACGGTACCAAGGCGACTACCTATACCTGGGCCTATCCCAGATTTGAGTTAAACGTGAATTATTATCAGCTTTATGATGAGCAGGGCAGCGGTTTCTTCAAGCAGATGGATGAAATCTATCATTATGATATTGACATGACGTATGCCTTTTTGTTCGGAGACGGCAGTGACGGTACGCCTGCGGCGGATTATACCGGCATGGCCAGGGTATACCGGCAGTATCTGCTGAACACGGGAGAGTTGACGCTGCGGCAGCCGGAGAGGGAAGAGATACCCATAAGGCTGGACTTTATCATGGCGGACTCCAAGAGCGGTATCGTGGGAAATACCCGGGTGGAGATGACAACTACGGCGGACGTGGAAGATATTCTGAACCGGGTGATGGAAGGCGGGATTACCAATATTAATTCCGGACTGATCGGATGGCAGAAGGGCGGTGAAAGTCTTTCCAGGCCTTATCAGATGAAGTTTTCCGGCGCTGTCGGCAGCAAGAAGGATTTCAAAAGGCTGATTGAGGAATTCGGGGAGAAGGGCGTGGACGTTTCCCTGTCCCGGGATGTAATCACAATCAACAGGAAAATGCTGAATTATTATGACACGGCGGTAAAATGTATCAGCAACTGGTACCTGAGCATTGATAAGAGCGTGATCCTGCCCGATAATGTGCCGACGTCATTGTTCAGCTATGCGACGCCCGAAAAGACGGCAAAGTGGATCGGGCAGCTTGCGGACGGTATTTCGGCATTTTCCGGCAGCCTGACCCTGACGGAGATGCCCCATACGCTTACCTCTCACTGGAGCAGGGACGGTGTGGTTACCAGTCTGACGGATGCGGTAGAGATGTATCGGAATATTCTGTCGGAGGTCCGGCAGGAGACGGCGCTGAATCTGGAGAATCCCAACAGTTATCTCTGGAAGTATACGGATCGTTATCTCCAGGCTCCGGTAGGAAGTTCCCAGTTTATCTTTGAGACGGATGCAGTGCCGTTCCTTCAGATGGTCCTTCACGGAACGATGGAGATGTACGCACCTTATGCCAATTTTTCCTTCTATACCCAGGACAGCATCCTGCGGATGATTGACTACAATGTATTTCCGTCCTTTATTCTTTCCAGGGAGCCGTCTTACAAGCTGGGGGATACCTTTTCCGCAAATTACTATTCCACGGAGTATACGCTGTATGAGGAGCTGATCGGTAACGTGTACGGGCAGATCAACGAAATCCTCCGCCAGGTACAGGGGTATGAATGGACGGGGCGCAGTGTGCCGGAGGACGGCGTGGTCATTAATACCTATCAGAGTGGGGAAAAGGTCTGTTATATCGTTATCAATTATACGGAGCATGAAGTATCTTATCAGGGAACGACTGTTATGCCGGAGAGTGCAGCGGTTGTCGGAAAGGAGTGACAGAAAATGGCTGAGAAGAAAGCAAAGCGAACCAAGAGCGGGCGCACGGTTGGATATGAAAAACGCCAGAACCGGCTGGGATATGCCTTCATGGCGCCATGGATCATCGGCTTTATGCTGTTTACCCTGTTCCCCTTCGTTGCTACCATTGCCTTAAGCTTCTGCAATGTCAGCACCAATATTACGGGCTACGACATTACCTTTGCGGGCTGGAGCAATTATTATACTGCATTCTTTCGGAATACGGAGTTTGTTCCGGCACTGGGGTCTTTCCTGGGAATGGTAATTCCCTATACGTTTGTGATACTGGTGGTCTCTTTTGTAATGGCTTATCTTCTAAACAAGATCAAGGTGGGCAAGGGCCTGATGCGGACAATCTATTTCCTGCCCGTTATCATCATGTCCGGCCCTGTGATGAGCCAGATCCTGGACCGGGCGGATGAGACGGTACAGGCGGCACAGGGGCTGTATAACGGGTATCAGGGGGTTTTCATATTGGATATGATCCGCAGCTATTCGCCGAAAATCGCCTTTTTCATGGAAGGGATCTTCGACCAGCTTACCATGATACTGTGGTTTACCGGGATCCCCATCGTCCTCTTCGTCAGCGGCCTGCAGCGTATCAATGCGTCGTTGTATGAGGCCGCGAAGATTGATATGGCAAACGAATGGCAGATTCTTTGGAAGATTACGATTCCCATGATTAAGCCTACGGCGCTGGTGGCGGTAATTTTCACCATTGCCCAGTTAGGCACCTATGATACCAGCGCGATCTATTCGCTGATTAAGACGGCTACAAACAATACCAACGGCGGTTTTGGCTTTGCAGCCACTTATTCCTGGGTTTACTGCATTTTGGTTCTTATAGTGATCGGAGCGGCCTGCCTGCTGTTTAAGGAGCGGAAGCCCAAGAGAAGAGACATCTGGTAAGGGGGTGGGAGAGATGAAAGAGAAAAAGCCGAAAATGGAGAGTCCGAAAGTGAAGAAGAAACACGACTTTAAGTGGTGGAGAAATCTGATCGCAAAGGCGGCAGTCTATTTTGTATTGATCTGTGTCGGATTTGTCTATCTGGAGCCGATATTTGAAATGATTGCCAAGACATTCATGTCGGAGGCCGATATAATCGATCCCTCCGTGACCTGGGTGCCGAAGGGGCTTTCCCTGAACAACCTGAAGGTGGCAGGCACGGTCCTTAAGGTGGTGCCTACTCTTCGGAACACCATCCTCTGGTCAGGCGGTATGGCCCTGGCTCAGACCCTGGTTTCTGCCATGACGGGATACGCGCTTTCCAGATACGAATTTAAATTCAAAAGGTTCTGGTTTGTGATGATAGTGCTGGCATTCATCATTCCCACGCCGGTGACCATGATCCCCCGGCTGATGATGTTCGTGGGGGTGCAGGATGCAACGGCAGTCCAGCTGATCGGTACGGCGCTTCCCCAGGTATCCATGGCCGTATTGGGACAGGGCATTTATTCGGCCGTGCTGATATTGATTTTCTATACGGCCTTTAATATGATTCCCAGGGTGCTGGATGAGGCGGCTCAGATTGACGGCGCTTCCTCCATGAAGATCTTCTGGTTTATCGTGGTGAAAATGTCGGCTACCACGATCCTGGTGGTATTCCTGTTCTCCTTTGTGTGGAACTGGAATGAGACCTATATCACGGGAACACTGCTGCGGGGCAATATTGAACTGCTGCCCTCAAAGCTGAATATGTTCAACAGTGAATTCAGCAGCCTGGTATCTGCCCAGGGCGGTGCATTCAGGCTGAACAAGGCGTATAAGATGGCGGCAACGCTGATTTCTATCTCGCCGTTACTGCTGTTATATACATTTGTGCAGAAGTGGTTTATCCAGGGTATCGAAAATACCGGAATTACAGGTGAATAAGCAGCGGTATCATTCCGAGAATCGGCAGGAGAAGAGGGAAACCAGGGAACCGGGAGCAGGAAAACGAGACGACGACAGAGAAGGAGACAATGTGGATGGATGCGGCAAGTACACGAACCATAACATGGCGGACGTCTGAGATATGCAGGAAGGCAGCGGCGCAGGGAGCGGTTCTTTTAGAGAATAAGGACGGAATGCTCCCGCTCCTGCAAAAGGACAGCGTCGCCGTATTCGGCAGATGCCAGACGGAATACTACAGGAGCGGCACCGGTTCAGGAGGGTCGGTAAATGTACCCTACATAACAAATATACTGCAAGGCCTGAAGGAAGACGGTATCAAAGTGAATGAGGCGCTGGAGGACTGCTATGTCAGATGGCTGGCGGAGCATCCCTTTGATAACGGCGGCGGAGGCTGGGCATGTGAACCCTGGCACCAGCAGGAGATGCCCCTTTCGAAGGAGCTGGTTGAAGAGACGGCAGCCGTTTCGGATAAGGCCGTAGTGGTCATAGGGCGCACCGCAGGTGAGGACAAAGACAATATGGCCGTGGAAGGAAGCTATTTTCTTACGGCGGATGAGAAAGAACTGCTTCTTCGGGTGTGCGGGGGATTTGAGAATGTGGCCGTGGTGCTGAACGTGGCCAATATTATAGACATGAGCTTTGTGGAGGAATATCCCGTCAAGGCTGTGGTCTATGCCTGGCAGGGAGGAATGGAGGGCGGCAGAGGCATTGCCGATGTGCTCACAGGCCGGGAAACCTTCCAGGGACACCTTACGGATACCATAGCGGCATCCCTGTCAGACTATCCCTCCCACAGGAACCATGGCGGGGAATTGAAGAATATTTATCAGGAAGACATTTATGTGGGGTACAGATATTTTGAGACCTTTGCCCGCGGCGCGGTGCGGTATCCCTTCGGCTATGGGCTGTCTTATACGGAGTTTGAGATATACGACAGTAAAATGGAGAAGAGGGGCAGCGGCGGCGCAGAGAGGCTTCTGCTGACCTGCAGGGTAAGGAATAAGGGAGTAAGATACAGCGGCCGGACGGTACTGCAGCTCTATGTGGAGAAGCCCGGAGGGGGTATGGGAAGACCGGCCAGGGAACTGATTGCATTTACCAAGACAAAGAACCTGGGCTGCCGGGAAGAGGAAGAGGTCAAAATGGAAATTTCCATGAGGCAGCTTGCTTCCTTTGATGACAGCGGTGAAAGCGGATATAAGGACTGCTATGTGCTGGAGAAGGGAGAGTACCACTTTCACCTCGGTGAGAACGTACGGGACACAAAGGAGGTCCTGGTGGACAAAATGCCGTGCCTTATACTTGCGGAAACCCGGCCGGTGGAGCAATGCCGGGAGGCCATGGCACCGATAGAGCATTTTGAGCGTATGCGGCCTCTTGGGGGGCAGGACGGCAGTGTAACCGTGAAGTATGAGGCAGTTCCTGTGCGGACTGTGGATCTGCGGGAGAGAATTGCGGCCGGATTACCCAGGGAGCTTCCCTGTTCCGGCGACAGGGGCCTGCGGTTAAAGGATGTGGCAGAAGGCGGGTGCTCTATGGAGGACTTTATTGCCCAGCTTTCTCCGGAGGATCTGGCAGCAATCGTAAGGGGCGAGGGTATGTGCAGCATTAAGGTAACGCCGGGCACGGCGGCAGCCTTTGGAGGCGTCTCGGATAATCTGTGGGGATTCGGCATCCCTGTGGGCTGTTGTGCCGACGGCCCCTCCGGAATTCGCATGGACAACGGGAGCTATGCCACCCAGGTGCCTGTGGGTACGCTGTTGGCGTGTACGTGGGATGAAGCGCTTGTGGAAGAGCTGTTTGGTTATGTGGGCAGCGAGATGGCGGAAAATCAGGTGGATGTACTCCTGGGGCCCGGGGTCAATATTCACAGACATCCTTTAAACGGAAGAAATTTTGAATACTTTTCGGAAGATCCCCTTGTATCCGGCAAGATGGCTGCGGCAGTGGTCCGGGGGATCGAGGCAAAGGGAGTCCATGCCACGGTGAAGCACTTTGCCTGTAACTCCCAGGAAACGGGACGCCACAGGGTTGACTCGGTAGTTTCCCAGCGGGCGCTTAGGGAAATTTATTTAAGGGCCTTTGAGATTGCGGTAAAGGAAGGAAATGCCCGGTCGGTGATGACATCTTATAACCCTGTAAACGGCTATTGGACGGCGTCGGCATATGACCTGACTACCACCATTTTAAGGGATGAGTGGGGATTTCAGGGTATTGTCATGACGGACTGGTGGGCAGACATGAATGACGTCACAGAGGGGGGAGAAGGATCGAAGCGCCGTACGGCAGATATGGTCAGGGCACAGAATGACGTATATATGGTGGTGAGCAATAATGGTGCGGAGATCAACGCTAACGGTGACGATACGCTGGAGGCGCTGGAATCGGAAAGGCTTACTCTTGGGGAGCTGCAGCGCAGTGCCATGAACCTGTGCCGTTTCCTGATCCAAACACCTGCTTTTGCACGAAAGGATAATGACACAGAAAGGATTCCGTTGATAGCGGCATTGAGCGGAGAAGACCGGACGGGCGGGCCTCTGGGGACGGACGGCAGGATAAGCTGGAACACAAATGTACAGGGCCGGAGGGAATTTGCCGTGGAGACGGCAGGAGTTTATGATGTGATAGCGAGAATCATGTCGCCTCATAGTAACAGGTCTCAGGCGGTATGTAAGGCTGTCCTCAACGGTGATGAGCTGGTTACGTTTCAGACCAACGGCACCAGCGGGAAGTGGATCAGGCAGAAGCTGCTGCGGGTAAGGCTTGAAAAGGGATGCTACCAAATGGAGCTACAATTCCCGAAACCCGGCATGGTGGTGGATTATCTGGAATTTGTACTTTGCAGTGTCGTGGAATAAGGGGAAGAGGATATGATAATAGAAAGAGAGCTCCGTACAAGGAAAGACCTGGTGCTTTTACTTCTGGACTGGCTGCGTCCTCTGAAAACATGCTATAGCCCGGGAGCTGCCAGGCTTTTGCCGGGCGATACCGCAGCGCATTACAGCAGGAACGCAGCGGGTATGGAGGGGTATGCCAGAGTGCTGTGGGGACTGGGGCCTTTGTTTGCACAGGAGGCTTCGGGCCTGCCGCCTGAGACGCAGGCGGAGATAGAGGAATGGAAAGCGCTTGTCCTGCGGGGGCTGATAAACGGTACGGATCCCAGGCATGAGGAATACTGGCTGGACGTGGGAGACTACGATCAGAAGATGGTGGAGATGGCGGCAATCGTCAATGCCCTGCTCCTTGCGCCGGGAGTCCTGTGGGATCCCATGACGGCACGCCAGAGGGAAAACGTGGTCAGATGGCTGGCGCAGATCAATGGGCATGAGGTTCATGGGAATAACTGGCGCTTTTTCCGGATTCTGGTCAATATGTTTTTCAAAAGGAAGGGGCTTGCCTGTGACGAGGGGCGTCTGGCAGAGGACTGGCAGGTCATAGAAAACTGTTATGAGGGCGGCGGATGGTATTATGACGGCCACCCCGGGCAGAAGGACTATTATATTCCCTTTGCCATGCACTATTACGGGCTTTTGTATTCCGTATCTATGGAGGAACAGGAGCCCGGGAGGTGCAGGGAATTAAGAAGCAGGGGCAGGCTCTTTTCGGAGGACTTCCTGTATTGGTTTGATAAGGATGGCAGGGAGGTTCCCTTTGGCAGAAGCCTCATCTACCGTTTTGCCCACAGCGCCTTCTTTTCGGCGTTGGTTTATGCGGGGGGCAGTGACCGGCTTCCGGTGCTGAAGCATATGATTCTGGGAAACCTCCGTTATTGGAGCAGCATGCCGATTTTTGATAACGGCGGGATCCTTACGATAGGCTATCAATATCCCAATCTGATTATGAGCGAGCATTACAACGCCCCGGGATCTCCTTATTGGGGGCTCAAGACATTCCTGGTGCTGGCGCTTCCGGAGGATCACGCATTTTGGCAGTGCGGAGAGGAGGAACCCGTTTATGAGGGGCATAGGTTTCTGGAAAAGGCGGGAATGCTTTCCATACACGAAAAAAGCGGTCATGTGCTCCTTTATCCGGCGGGGCAGCACTCCTTTAACTTTGGGAATACAATAGCAAAGTACCAGAAATTTGTATATTCCAATCTCTTTGGCTTCAGCGTGCCCAGAGGGGAACAGCTGGAAGACGGAGCCTTTGATAATGTGCTGGCGGTGCGGCGGAAGGGTGAAAAGGGCTGGCATATGAAGGACGGTGACAGAAAATGCAGGGTTACAGAGCATTATGTCAGTCTGGATTATGAGCCTGTAAAGGGTCTGGAGATAAAAACGGTGATTGTACCGCTGAGACTGGGACATGTAAGACTTCATTATGTACATACGACGGTGGAAGCAGAGCTGGCGGACGGCGGTTTTGCCATAAAGAAGGAGGATAAGGCCGATATGGCGCCGGATATGATTTCTGTTACGCCAAAGGAGGTCAGCTGTGAATGCCCATGGGGAAATGCAGGGGCGGTATGCCTTGCAGGAGAGGGGGATCCCCGCCTTATAACGGCCTTTCCCAACACAAATATTATGTATGGCAGTACAGTAATACCTACCCTGATTTATAAGCTGCAGCCGGGAGACCATTTCCTGGCAGGGTATTTCTTCGGAGACGGTGCTTCCGAAAGAGTAAGCAGGGAAGTACCCGGGCTCCGGATGGCCGAAAGGGGAACTATGGTAAAAATCGTGTACGGGCCGGAGGAAATTTTGATTGAGGAAACCCCGTAGTCAGAGAGGGGTAAGCCTGCAGACGAAACTGGTTGAAACCAATCAGGTTAAGGAGGAAGAAAGATGAATCATTATGAAAAACCGGTGGTGGTAAAGATCGAAGAGGCGGCAGAAGGTGTTTATGCGGCAAGCGGCGCGGCAGGGCCAGGGCAGCAGGGAGAAATCAAGTGTCAGAGCCAGTATATGCAGGGAGTCTGGCACAGGCCCAATACAGTAACGCCAGGCCGTGACCAGGAGGAAGTAATTAACAGGCGGGGGTGTGAAGGCTGTTCCGCAGATGACGGAGACGGATGCAAGATCATGAAGGGAAAAGCAGATGACCTGAATCCGGACGGTATCTTTAAACCCACATGGGAACAGGAAGGCAAGAGTCCGGAGGAATTGGTCTGGTGAGGAAAGGTTCATGAGAAGAAAGCATACAGGAATTTGGATTTCGTTTACGGAGGTGCTTATTCTGACGGCAGCCCTTGCCGGGTGCGGCAGCCAGCCGGCTGAGCCCGGCACAGCCGTCGGGGACGAATACAGTGCAGAGTCCGGAGAAGGGCCGGGAGAAGGAAATGGCGGTTCCCAGGCAGAGGAAGACGGGGAAAGCGGGGCGGAAGCGGGGGAGCGGCGTTATCACACGGGCAGTGCTGTATCGCGGGCTTATGTTGACCCCAATGAAAAGCCGCCGGAAAAGGAAGCCAAGGCAGCAGGCTTTACCTATGACCGGGACAGCCTGACCTATGAGCTGGTCTGGGCCGACGAATTTGAGTATGAGGGAGAGCCGGATCCGGAGAAATGGAGCTATGAGACGGGAGCCGGCGGCTGGGGGAACCATGAGCTGCAGAACTATACCGCTGGGGACAATGTGACGGTGGCGGACGGCCTGATGACCATTGAGCTTAGGAAGGAAGAGGACGGGCAGTATACCTCTACCAGGCTGGTGAGCCGGGGGAAGGGGGACTGGACCTATTGTAAGGTGGAAGCTTCCCTGAAGCTTCCCTCCGGCCTGGGGACATGGCCTGCTTTCTGGATGATGCCCACGGCTTCCGCATACGGCGGCTGGCCCAAGTCCGGGGAGATCGACATTATGGAGCATGTGGGCTTTGACCAGGACGTGATTGTGGAGACGGTACATACCGAGAAGTACCACGGAGGCCAGGGGAAGGGCAAGAGCTTTCCCACGGCGGGGGTCAGCGAGGATTTCCACACCTATGGAGTGGAATGGCTTCCCGACAAGATGATTTTCAGTATTGACGGGGAAGAGAAATTTGTCTATGATCCCTTCGATTACAGTCAGCGCCCTACCTGTGAGATATGGCCCTTTGACAAGGACTTTTTCCTGATTTTCAACCTTGCCTTCGGAGGGGACTGGGGGGGTGCGAGAGGGACGGATGACTCTTATTTTCCCGTGGAATATCAGGTGGACTATGTGCGGGTGTACCAGAGCCCGGAAATTCTGGAGCTGATATCTGAAAGGAATGGAGAAGATGAGCAATTACAAATTGGACGGTGACAAATTTATCATTGAGAATTATACGGAGGTTCCGGCTTTTTCCAGCTTCCTGCCCGGACTTTCCGGGGTGAAGGGGATTCCGGTGTGGTCCTTTTACACCAACAGGGGGCAGGGGATCAACAGCTTCGGCATCCATCATAAGGGGAATGCGATTATGGAATTCAATCCCGCCAACACGGCATATGAAGTTACGCCGGTGAAGGGGTTCCGTACTTTTATCAGGGTGGACGGGAAGTATTATGAGCCCTTCTGCGCCTATGATCCCAAGGCGCGGCGCAGGATGGAGATTGAAAAGAACGTGCTCACCATCTCCGAGGAAAGCCACGGCCTGAAGGTAACGGTGTGCTATATCATTCTGCCGGGGGAAAGCATCGGCGCCCTGGTGCGCAGGGTAACGGTGGAAAATACGGACGGCGGGGCTCATGATCTGGAGATCCTGGACGGGATGCCCCAGATCATCCCTTACGGGATCCAGAACGGGCAGTACAAGGAGATGTCCAATCTGTTCAAGAGCTGGGCGGACATCAAAAACATGGAAGCAAGAGCGCCTTTTTATACCATGCGGGCTTCCAGTGACGATTCCGCGGAGGTTTCGGAGATTCAGGGGGGATATTTCTACCTGGCTGTGCGGGACGGAGAGCTGCAGCCGGTGCTGTATGATAAAAATGTGATCTTCGGCTGGGACCATTCCATGGTAAATGCCGTGCCGTTTCTGGAAGAAGGGCTGTCAGGCGTACTGGCAAAGGAGCAGTGCTTTGCCAATAAGGTGCCCTGCGGCTTCATTCCTGTAAAGGCCGCTCTTGGGGCAGGGGAAGGCTGTGAATTTACGGCTTTTTCCGGTTTTGCCCCTTCCATAGAGCTGCTGAACGAGAAGGCAAAGGGATTTTGCGCGGAAGGGTATGTGGAAGGGAAAATAAAGGAGGCCAGGGAGCTGGTTGCTTTCTTTACCAGAGATGTGTGGACCAGGTCTGCCAATCCCCTGTTCGACCAGTATATGGAGCAGTGCTATCTGGATAATTTCCTCCGGGGGGGCATTCCCTTTGTCATGGGTAAAGGGGAGAATCCGGCTGTAGTGCATTTGTTCAGCCGCAAGCACGGGGATCCCGAGCGGGATTACAATTTCTTTTCCATTGCCGGGGAGTATTATTCCCAGGGGAACGGCAACTATCGGGACGTATGCCAGAACCGCAGGAACGATGTGTTTTTCAATCCGGCCATCGGGGATTTCAACGTGCGTCATTTTTACAGCCTGGTGCAGATGGACGGCTATAATCCTCTGGAGATCAGGCCCTGTACCTTTGTGATTCCGGAGGAAAACAGACAGGCGGCAGCAGAGCTGACTGCAGGGCATGTGGAGGATCCGGAGGGCAGGATTGCCGGGGTGCTGGGCGGACCGTTTACCCCCGGGCAGATTACCAATACCATTGCGGCCCACCGGATGAAGGTGACGGGTGATGAGGAAGAGCTGGTAAACGGGCTCATCGGACTGGGCAGGGAGCAGATCGAGGCCGGCTTCGGCGAGGGTTACTGGAGCGATCACTGGGACTATAATCTGGATCTGGTGGAAAATTATCTGCTGGTATATCCGGACCGGCGGGAGAGCCTGCTGTTTGGGGACGACAGCTATGGGTTTTACGACAGTGCGGGGGTGGTGCGGCCCAGAAGCGAAACCTATGTCATAAATAAAGGAAAGGTACGGCAGTACGGCTCCCTGTATCACTGCAAGGAGAAGGCGGCCCGCCCCGGCTTTGCGGAAAACGGCACCAACTGGTTAAAGGACAGACAGGGGAACAAGGTAACCACTACCCTGTTCGGCAAGATGATGACCCTGGCAGTGAATAAGTTTGCCCTGCTGGATTCCTTTGGTATGGGCATTGAGATGGAAGGCGGGAAGCCCGGCTGGAATGACGCCATGAACGGCCTTCCGGGGCTGTTCGGCAGCGGTATGCCGGAGACGCTGGAATTAAAGCGGCTGGTGGACTTCCTGCTGGAGGAGGTGGGGAAGCATTCCCCGGAGGAGGAGACGAAGCTGCCCGGTGAGCTGGCTGCCTTTATGCGGGACATATACGGGCTTCTGCAGTCAGGACTTTCCGATTTCGAGTATTGGGACAGGACGGCTTCCCGCAGGGAGGCTTTCCGGGAAGAGATCAGGTTTGAGGCGGAAGGCAGCTTCACGGCGCTTTCTTTCCGGGAGCTGGGAGAGATACTGGGTGCATTTTCGGAAAAGCTGGAGAAGGGAATTGCCAGGGCCTTTGCATACGGACAGGGAATCATGCCTACCTATTTTACCTTTGAGGCGGCGGAGTACGAGCCGATTCTGAACGAGGACGGCACGCCCAGGATCAGCCCTTACGGGCTGCCCGGCGCCCGGGTGAAAAGGTTTACGCTCACACAGCTTCCCTTTTTCCTGGAAGGCCCGGCGAGGATGCTTTCCGCCCGGGGCGGGATGGATCAAAAGACCGCGGGAGAAATGTGCGATAAGATCAGGGACACGGATCTATACGACAGGAAGCTGAAGATGTATAAGACCTCCGAATCTATCGAGGGGATTTCCATGGAGAATGGACGGGTCAGGGCCTTTACCCCCGGATGGCTGGAGCGGGAGAGCGTGTTCCTGCACATGGAATACAAGTACTTCCTGGGGATGCTGAAGGCCGGCCTGTATGACCGCTTCTACGAAGCGATTGGGGACGCGCTGATTCCTTACCAGAAGCCGGAGGTTTATGGGCGGAGTATTCTGGAGAATTCGTCTTTCCTGGCCTCCAGTGCCAACCCGGACCCTTCCGTCCACGGCCAGGGGTTTGTAGCCAGGCTGTCCGGTTCCACGGTGGAGATGCTTTCCATGTGGCTGGGGATGTTCCTGGGAGAGGGCGGCTTTACCTTTGAAGAGGGAAAGCTTGGATTCCGTCTGATGCCCAGGCTGTCCGGGAAAATGTTTGACGAAAGGCAGGAAGCAGCCTTTATGCTTCTGGGCAGCTGTAAGGTCACTTACCATAACGGGAGCGGAAAAAATACTTACGGCGGGGACGGGGTGAAGGTGTGCCGTATGGAGCTGACAGGGGAAGAGGGCCGCTTCACGGTGGAAGGCGGCATCCTGGACGAAGAACAGGCGTTAAAGCTTAGAGAGGGCAGAATCTCGGAGATCTATGCGGAACTTGCTTAAACAGCGAAAGGATTGAAAGCGATGAAGGGATATTCTTACACAGACGAATACGGGTCGTTTCATATGGAAAAGCCGGAATACAACAGCTATCTGTATTTCCCGCTGGCAGGGGAATCGGGCTTGAAAGCAAGCATAACACCCCTGCTGGGGGGAGACAGCAAGGTGGATCAGAATACCTTCCTGCTGGCGCCGGTAAGTGTGGAGGATCTGCATAATTCAAAGAGTACCCGCAATTTCTGGTGTGTTCTTGACGGCGGGAAACTCTGGTCCGCCACAGGTGCTTCCGCGGAAGCGGAAGCCCTTAAGGCCACGCCGGAGGAGGAAGCGTGCACCCTGGATGCCGGCATCATGTGGCATCAGGTGAAACGCAGATCGGTGAAATATGCCCTGAGCTCTGAAATTACTTCCTTTGTACCCCGGGATCCGGCGGCCTTTGAAATCATGTCCGTGACCGTAAAAAACCAGGGGAAGGAAACGGTGTCCTTTATTCCGGTGGCGGCGGTTCCCCTGTATGCCCGTTCCGGGGACAATATCCGGGATCACCGCCATGTCACTTCCCTGCTGCATCGGACCCGTGTCAATGAGTGGGGGGTGGAGGTAACGCCCACCCTGACCTTTGATGAACGGGGACACAGGAAGAATCATCTGACCTATTTTGTCTATGGAGCGGACGGGGAAGGCCGGGGCCCGGAGCGGTGCTGCCCCGGGACGGAGGATTTTATCGGGGAGGGAGGGAGCTTTGCCAGACCTTTGGGACTTTGTCCTCCCGAGGGCAGCCACTGGAAGCTTCCGGGCTGTGAGAGCGCAGGAGGAGAAGCCATGGGTGCCCTGGCCTTTCGGAAGCAGACTCTTGCACCGGGAGAAGAAGCCTCCTTCCGTATCTGCATGGGAATTACGGATGAAGACGGGGGGGAACGGCTTCGGGGACGGCTGATGGAGGAATACGGTTCCCGGGCCGGAGCGGAAGCCGCCCTGGAGGAATTGAAGAAATACTGGCGGGATAAGATTAATGTCCGGTTTGAGACCGGGAAGAAGGATCTGGACGGGTATCTGTACTGGGTGGCCTTCCAGCCCATTCTCCGCAGGATTTACGGCTGCTCCTTCCTGCCCTATCATGATTACGGCAAGGGCGGCAGGGGCTGGCGGGACCTCTGGCAGGATTGCCTGGCCCTGCTGCTCATGGAGCCGGAGGGCGTCCGGCAGATGCTGCTGGAAAACTACGGCGGCGTGCGTATGGACGGCACCAACGCCACCATCATCGGTGCCGGCAGGGGAGAATTTCTGGCAGACCGGAATCACATCGTCCGGGTCTGGATGGACCATGGGGTCTGGCCCCTTATGACCACTGCCTTTTACATTATGCAGACGGGAGACCTGGCGATTCTTAAAGAGCAGGTGTCCTATTTTAAGGACAGGCAGATCTGCCGGGGGGAGGACAGGGATGCCCTGTGGGAGCCGGAGCAGGGAACGCTGCAGCAAAGTCCCCTGGGAGTCGTGAACGGAACGGTGCTGGAGCATATTTTACTGCAGAATATTACGGCCTTTTATGATGTGGGGGAGCATAACCAGATCAGGCTGCGGGGAGCGGACTGGAATGACGCTTATGATATGGCTGCGGAGAACGGGGAGAGCGTGACCTTTACCGCAGCCTACGGAGGCAATCTGGAGCAGCTTGCGGAGCTGGTGGAGCGGTATGCCGCCACGGTGTCGGATACCATGGAGTTTCAGCAGGAGATTCTGTGCCTGCTTCAGGATCGGAGCGACATTTATGATTCCGTGGCGCAAAAGCAGGCATTTATCAGGGAATATTATGCTTCCTGCAGACACCGGCTGACGGGAGAGCGGCGGCAGGTCTCCTTAAAGCAGGCGGCCGGGACGCTGCACGGCATGGCAGACTGGATAAAAGAGCATATCCGGAGCCAGGAGTGGCTGGAGACTCCCGAGGGCGGCTTTTACAACGGCTATTATGACAATCACAAAAACCGGCTGGAGGGAAGCTTCCCGGGGGGAACCCGCATGACCCTGACCAGCCAGGTATTCCCGATTATGTCCGGCACGGCCGACAGGGAGCAGGTGGAGCAGATCACCCGGGCGGCTGACAGGCTGTTGTACGATCCGCAGATCGGAGGCTATAGGCTGAACACGGATTTCGGCGAGGTCAAGGATGACATGGGGCGGGCTTTCGGGTTTGCTTACGGACAGAAAGAGAATGGGGCGGTCTTTTCCCATATGGCGGTGATGTATGCCAATGCGCTGTTGAAGCGGGGCTTTGTGCAGGAAGGCTATAAGGCGCTGGATGCCCTGTACAGGCAGGCGGCGGATTTTGAGCATAGCCGGATTTATCCGGGGCTGCCCGAGTATTTCAGCGGCAGGGGAAGAGGAATGTATCCCTATCTCACAGGTGCCGCAAGCTGGCTGCTGATGACGATGGTAACGGAGGTCTGCGGGGTCAGGGGAGTCTACGGGGATCTGTGCCTGCAGCCAAAGCTGGTGAGAGGGCTTCTGGATGAAAACCGCCGTCTGGGCCTGCGGATGAAATTTGCCGGGGTGTCCTTACAGATCTGCTTTCAGGGCGAACAGGAGCAGGAGGTTTATACGGAGGTAAAGGCCGTGACCCTGGACGGTGTGCCTGTAGAGGGAACGGTGATCCCCGGGAAGGTGCTCCGGACGGTGACGGGGGAGCGGGAGATTGTGGTAAAATTGTGAGAAGAATGAAGATTTTCTAAGTCATTCCTCGAAGAATCGCCGCGCTTTGGTTTCACGGATTGTTTGTGAATGACAAGATAAGAGAGGATATTATGATGTTTGACAGAATGGATGAGTATCACCTGGTCTGGGCGGATGAGTTTGACCGGGACGGTAAGCCGGATCCGGATAAATGGAATTATGACGTAGGGGATAAGTGGTTCAATGACGAGGCACAGGCGTACACGGATCATGAGAAAAATGCTTATGTGCAGGACGGAAAGCTGATCCTGCGGGCCATAAAGGAAAAGCACGGGATTGCGGAGTATACCTCCGCCAGACTGACCACCTGGGAGAGGCAGTCCTGGCAGTACGGATATTTTGAAATCCGGGCAAAGCTCCCGGACGGTGCGGGGGCCTGGCCTGCCTTCTGGTTTATGCCGGATTCCGGCAGGAAGGGAGTACGCTGGCCTCTCTGCGGGGAGATCGATATGATGGAGCATACCCATGTGCATAAGGGGGACCTGGTGTACAGCCTGCACTCCCTGAATCACAATCATACCCGGAATGACGTGAAGCAATACAGTACCAGTGTACACAGGGAGGGGCTGTTTGAAGAATTCCATGTGTACGGGCTGGAATGGACGCCGGAATATGTGGAGTACTTTTTCGACGGGGAAAGTGTGTGCAAATACTGTAAAACCGACGACAGGGAGGACCAGACAGAAAAGTCCTGGCCCTATGACCAGCCTTTTTACATGATATTGAACATTGCGGTGGGAGGATTTATGGGCGGGCCGGTTCGCGAGGAGGATCTGCCTTATACCATGGAGATTGATTATGTGCGGGCTTATCAGAAATAGACGGAGGGTATCTGGATGAAGGACATTAAAATAGTGGTTACGGACAAAGGAAAAGGACAATACTGGGAAGAACAGTCTGCGCAGGCAGTGTCCCGGGGGGATTTTACCCATCTGATAAAGATTTACCCCGAGCTGCAGGAGCAGACTATGGAAGGTTTCGGAGGAGAGTTTACCGAGGCGGCCGCAGTGTGCTTTGACAGTCTTTCCCAGGCGGCAAAGCAGGAATTTCTGGAGGGCTGTTTCGGCGAGGGGGGCCTGAAGTATAATCTGGGCCGGCTTCATATGAACAGCTGCGACTTTGCCCTGGGAAACTATGCTTATGTGGCAGAAGGGGATGAAGATCTGCGCACCTTTGACATTGCCCATGACAGGGAGAAAATCATTCCGCTGGTAAAGGAAGCTATGGCCTGCCATGGGAGGGAGGAGCTGTCGCTGCTGATTTCCCCCTGGTCGCCGCCTGCCTATATGAAGACCAACGGGGAGATGAACCACGGCGGAAAGCTGAGGGAAGAATATTACGGGCGCTGGGCGGAGTATTATGTGAAATTTTTAGAGGAGGTCCGGAAGGAAGGGCTGAACGTCCGGTATCTTACCGTCCAGAACGAACCGGAGGCGGTGCAGACCTGGGACTCCTGTATTTATACGGCACAGGAGGAGGGAAGCTTTGCGGTGGAATATCTGCTTCCTGCCCTGAAGAAGGCAGGCCTGGAAGATATTGAGGTGTTTATCTGGGACCACAATAAGGAAAGCATGTATGACCGGGCAAAGGGAAGCTTTGAAATACCGGGCTGCAGAGAAGGGGTCAGCGGTGTTGCCATGCACTGGTATACCGGGGATCATTTTGACGGGATCCGGGCGGTGAAGAAGGCTTTTCCGGAGAAAAAGGTCTTTTTCACGGAAGGGTGCGTGGAATATTCCCGCTTTGCGGACTCCGGGGAAGTCCAGAAGGCGGAAATGTATGCTCATGATATGCTGGGTAATTTCAAGGCGGGAGTGGGAGCGTTCTTTGACTGGAACCTCCTGCTGAGCGCGGAGGGCGGACCCAACCATGTGGGCAACTTCTGTGCCGCTCCCATGATGTGCGACGGGAAGGGCGGCATGGAAAAGAGACTGTCCTATTATTACATCGGCCATTTCAGCAGATATATCCGCCGGGGGGCAAGGCAGGTCATGAATACCTGCTATTCGGATGCCCTGGAGACCGTGTCCTTTGTCAATCCGGACGGAAGCCGGGTGGTGGTGATCTTAAACAGAAGTGAAAAGGATATGCCGGTATCCCTGTGGGAGGCCGGACAGGGAACGGCTTTTTCGGTGGAGGCCCACAGCATCAGGACCATCGTATATCAGTGAGAAGCGGACCGGGAATGGAGCAGGACAATATAAATAAGCTGGTCTTATATATGACATAAGATATATTGATTTTACTTATGCGGCGGATTATGCTATGCTGTATAAGGAAACGGCGGGCGGAAGAGATCGTTTTCCGCCCCCTTTGTATATGCAGACCGGTGCAGATGGGGTCTGTGGTGCAGAGCCGTCTTGACGGGCAGGCGGCAGAATGGAGGCATAAATATGGTTAAGGCAATTGTAGGCGCCAATTGGGGCGACGAAGGCAAGGGCAAGATCACGGACATGATGGCACAGGAGGCGGACATTGTGGTGCGCTTCCAGGGAGGGGCAAACGCCGGGCATACCATTGTAAACGGCTATGGGAAATTTGCGCTGCATACTCTTCCTTCCGGGGTATTCTACGGTCATACCACCAGTGTGATCGGAAACGGGGTGGCTCTGAATATTCCCCTGTTGTTCCGGGAGCTGCAGTCCATCGTCGACAGGGGCGTGCCCACGCCGAAGCTTCTCATATCCGACAGGGCCCAGATCGTGATGCCTTATCATATTTTGCTGGACCAATACGAGGAAGAGCGGCTGGGCGGCAAGTCCTTTGGCTCCACGAAGTCCGGCATTGCGCCCTTTTATTCCGATAAATATGCAAAGATCGGCTTTCAGGTCAGCGAGCTTTTTGACGAAGAGCTGCTGCAGGAGAAGGTGCAGCGGGTGAGTGAGATGAAGAATGTGCTGTTTGAGCATCTGTACCATAAGCCGCCCATGGATCCCCGGGAGCTCCTGAATACGCTGCATGAATACAGGGATATGGCGGCTCCCTATGTGGGAGATGTGTCCCGATTTTTGGACAGGGCATTAAAAGAAGGCAAGACCGTACTGCTGGAGGGGCAGCTGGGAACTTTAAAGGATCCGGATCACGGCATCTATCCCATGGTAACCTCTTCGTCCACCCTTGCGGCATACGGGGCGGTGGGGGCAGGGCTTCCTCCCTATGAGATCCGGCAGATTGTCACGGTCTGCAAGGCTTATTCTTCGGCGGTGGGAGCCGGGGCCTTTGTGTCGGAGCTTTTCGGTGACGAGGCGGAGGAACTGCGCCGCAGAGGCGGTGACGGCGGGGAATACGGGGCTACTACGGGTCGTCCCAGACGGGTGGGCTGGTTTGACTGTGTGGCGTCCCGGTACGGATGCCGCCTGCAGGGGGCGACGGACGTAGCATTCACGGTGCTGGACGTTCTGGGATACCTGGATGAGATTCCCGTGTGCGTGGGCTATGAGATCGACGGAGAGGTCACCACGGAGTTCCCCGTGACAGCACGGCTGGAGAAGGCAAAGCCGGTGCTGGAGAGGCTGCCCGGCTGGAAATGTGACATCCGGGGCATCAGAAAGTATGAGGAGCTGCCGGAGAACTGCAGAAGGTATATTGAGTTTATCGAGAAACGGATCGGCTATCCCATTACCATGGTGAGCAACGGACCCGGCAGGGACGATATTATTTACAGAAAGAGCCCTCTGTCATGATCGATAATCTGGAATATATCAAGGTATTTTATTATACGGCAAAGAGCGGCAGCGTCACCGGGGCTGCCGCTCTGCTTTCTATTTCCCAGCCTGCCGTGAGCCAGTCATTGAAGCAGCTGGAAAAGAGCCTGGGAGTGCCCCTGTTTTCCAGGGCCTCCAGGGGTATCAGGCTTACCCCGGAGGGGCAGACGCTGTACACCTATGTGGAAAGAGGCTATGAGCAGATGGAGCTTGGCGTGGAAAAGGTACGGCAGATGCGGAACCTGGAGCTGGGAGAGGTACGGATCGGGGCCAGTGACATGACACTGCAGTTTTATCTGCTGCCCTTTCTTGAGAAATACCATGAAATGTATCCTGACATTAAGGTCTTTGTCACCAACGGCCCCACGCCGGAGACCCTGAAGGCTCTGGCAGAGGGCAGAATTGACTTCGGGGTGGTCAGCACTCCCTTTGAAGCATCGGAAGGGGTGAAGGCCATACCGGTTAAGGAGATCGAGGATGTGTTTGTGGCGGGCAGGCGTTTCCTGCCCTATAAGAACAGGATGCTGGACTTTAAGGAGCTGGAGAAGCTGCCCATGATTTTCCTGGAAAACAATACCAGCAGCAGAAGCTATATGGATGGGTTCCTGCGGGAGAACGGGGTAGTGCTGCAGCCGGAGTTCGAGCTGGCAACCAGTGATATGATCGTGCAGTTTGCTTTAAGAAGCCTGGGGGTGGGATGCGTGGTCAGGGAGTTTGCAAGGGAGGCCCTGGAGGCCGGCCTGCTCTTTGAGCTTCGGTTTAATAAGCTGATTCCCGGGAGAAGCTTCTGTGTAGTGCAGGGAGCAGGGGCGTCCGTGCCTGTGGCCGCGGCCAGGCTGCTGGAGCTCATGCCGGGAACAGGGTGAAAAGAATGGTTTAGCGATTTTTGCGCTTTGGTTTCATGGATTGTTTGTGCCGCCATCAGCGGCACTGCCGGCTGCGCCGGCATGTCTGGAAGTATGAAAGGAAATTTTACACTGGGGAAACGAGTATGGAAATGAGAGGTAAGTACAGAATATGACGGATCAGGATAAAAAATTAATGGCGCCGCCGCTTCCCGAGCTGCCGATTATCAGGAAGGAGCTGAAGGGGAAGATTCAGGAATATACCATGCCCTATCGGGAGCTGATGGCTTACTATAAGTGTTCCATTATGGAGGTGGAAACAAAGTTCAAGGTACTGAGCGAAGAGCTTTCGCTGGAATATGACCGCAATCCCATCGAAACCATAAAGACAAGGCTGAAATCCGTGGACAGCATAACGGACAAGCTTCTGAACAGAAATCTTACCTTGACGGTGGAAAATATAGAAAACCATATTTTTGACGTGGCGGGGATTCGGGTGATCTGTGGATTCCCTTCGGATATATACACAATTTCAGAGGCTTTCTTAAACCAGGACGATATTACCCTGATTGAGCGCAAGGATTATATTCGCAATCCGAAGCCCAACGGATACCGGAGCCTGCATTTGATTGTGGAAACGCCTATCTTTCTGCATGACGAAAAGAGGCTGATGAAGGTGGAAGTGCAGTTCCGCACCATTTCCATGGACTGGTGGGCAAGCCTGGAGCATAAGATCCGCTATAAAAAGGATGTGGAGGTGCCCGAGGAGATTGCGAGAGAGCTGTTTCAGTGTGCGGAAGTGGCGGCAGCGCTGGATAAAAGGATGGAACAGATACAGAAAACCGTTGCAGGGAGGACACCGGCGCCTCCTTCCCGTGAAGGGGACGCTTCCGGGGATATTTGAAGCCGGCGCCGTGTACTGCTCACCGCGCCGGCCTCCCGATCTCCTTCAGCATAAAGGCGGCAAATTCTTCTGCCTGGCTTTTCTCAAATGCCATGGGGATGCCCGTCTGATATTCCTGCAGGGCACTGCGGATCAGACCGGCCCAGACCCGGGGAAGCCTGTCCAGCGCCCATTCGCCGCCCTCCTGCTTGGACAGGATCAGGCCTTCTTCCTGATAGGCCAGCACTCTGCATAAATTCAGGGTAAGGTACATGGGACTGTGGGAAATCTCTGTCTCCGCGTCCTGGACGTCATTTTGGATGCTGTCCAGGTAAAAGGCCCTGCTTACCGGTGCAAACACTTCCCTGACCGGCTTCCCGTACAGGACCTTCCCGCGATGGTAAGTGATGGTAAAGTGAGCTGCCAGATCCTTGTCCGTGCCCCTCATCTTTGCCACGTAATCCTCCGGGTCCGACTGATACCAGCTTAAATGAGCCGGGGAAAAGTGAAGCTCAAAGGGGGTGGGGTAAACGAAGGGGCGGCACACGCTCTCTTTGACAAGGCTGAGTTCGAGACCCTTTGCGGGAGCCTGTTTGTTCATTTCCACCACCATATCCATGTACCGGCGCCTGGTTTCGTCGGAGATGTCCTCCCCGATGACCACGAGCAGGTCGATGTCGCTTTTTTCGGCGTTGAAGCATCCCATCACGGCGGAACCGTGCAGATATATGCCTGTCAGGGCAGACCCGAGAATGTGCCTGCTTTGTGTTACGAAGAGATCCAGTAAATGACGATAATCTTCCATGTAACATGTCTCCTTTAAGGCTGTTCTTCCTTTATGTCTTCCTCCTCCCCGGTGCCGCCCAGGTCAAAGTCCGCAAAAGTGTGTTTCCGGGTCAGCTTGCCGTACATCCAGGTATAAACCCAGATCAGGATGGGGATGGCGACGGTGGCGTAAAGGCAGATCCAGAACAGGCGCCCCGAGGCGGATCTGTCAACTATGGCGACAATAAGGGTCACCAGATACAGGAGTACCAGCAGGATAACGCCGATCATGGCTACCACCCTCCTGGAGGTCATCTTTGTTCCGGCCTTTGCATCCCGGGGATCTGTTTCAGATTTTTTCTCGTTTTTTTCCATATAATACTTTCCTCCGCATTCATTTTACGATAAACTATACGGAAAAGTCAATGCAGGTTTAGCGGAAAGGAACGATGGAAAATGAGAGCAAAAGCGGTTTCGGTGATGCTGCTGCTGTTTCTGGCTTTGGCGGTATGCGCCTGTTCTTTGCGGGGGACAGACAGTCCGGGGGGAGGGGAAAACCCTGCGGAGGGATCGGATGCCGTAAGCGGGCCGTTTGCGGCAGGAGGTGCCGCCGGGGAGGAGAGTGCCCCGGGAGACGGTGTGATACGGGAGTCCCTGGGGCATGGTACCGATGCCGGGGATCCGGAGGAACAGGAGCGGCTTGAGCTGTCCAGGAAAGGAATCTACAGCATCAGCGGGTTTCAAAGCGGAGCGGACGGGCAGCCGGCGTCCGTGGAGGCGACGATAGCCATTGAAGACATTGTGCGGGGGGAAGAGGCGGCCCTGTGGCTTGCGGAAAATGCCTTGGAGGTTCCTCTGCCGGAGGAAGGGGAAGAATATATTGTAATCGGCCTGGAATTCACTTATGTGGAGGGGGATGCGGAGATCTTGTCCCTTATGGAGAACAATGCGAGCATGGCGGAGTACCGGCTGGCCTTTTACCTGAAAAATCTTGACAGCAATTCCGAAAATATAACGGACTGTCTGAATGACAGCATTCACAACCTTGAGGTCGGGAAGGGTGAGAGCGTGAAGGGAAGGGTGGCGTTTATCCATAATACAGGTGAGGAGGGCGAGCTGACCTTTCTGGGATTCAATGACGTGGTAAGACTGTATCTTCCGAAGTTCTGAGGGCTGCCACTGGGGAGGGCAGGCCAAACCAGGTTATTGTACCGGGAGAAAGCACAAAAATCCCGGGCCTGCACCAAACGCGAAGCCCGGAATCATTGAGGGGCCCTGCGGCCCCTCGTTTAAAAGGGGAGGATAAGGCAAAGAAAATTTATGTGGATTTATCACGGGTTATGCCGGTGATAAACGTATGCTTTTTATGAGGGTATGGTTTAACAGCAGTTATCCTGAGTTATCTATACCTGTGTCAAAAGTTGTGTCATAAAATTGGAATCGTTTTGGCGGGAATCCTGCTGCCTGTAGCAGACTGACGAAAGTCGGTCTGCTTATTTTAATGCCTGAATTCAGGCAGTGTGGCTGGATGGAAGGGAAATTTGCAGTGAAAAAAATAAGGAAATCTACAATGTGAAATTTCAATGAGAGATAGCTTATAGTAGACAGAGAAAGGGGTGGTTGTATGGAGGCAGACAAATATACCGATTACAGTGATTTGTCTGGTATCTATCAGGAGATTGCCAGAGAGTTAGGTCGTGACGGTGCAATTACAATACACCAGCTTTTCCATGGACAGCAAATTTCTTTTCCCAAGAGACTTTATGCAAGGGAATATGTCCTGGAGCAGGTAAATAACAGGGAAGAGGAAAAAAGTATCGGGGAGGTGGCGCAGCAATATGGTTATACCGAGAGGCGGATAAGGCAGCTTATTCAGTTCAGTACGGGTAAAAATAGTTGATTACAGAGGGCTGTAATGCACATAAAGTGCGGAAAACAACAGGGAGATGAGCAAATGACAAAAATGAAGGATGAGAAAAATGTAAAGCGTAAAAAATTAACACCATATGATGTAGTGACAAATTTGGCAAGTCTGTTCATTGTGGGTACTCTTTTCAGTTTGGTAATGAATATTGTAAACATGGTTTCCGAAGGAGTCAGCTTTGGTAAAATTGTGATGGCAATATCTTCACTCCTTTTCATACTCAGTGCAATTACCGGCCTGAATGTCGGGAAAGATCATGAGAAACTGAAAGAGTGTTTCTTATTCTTATTAATCAGCGGGGTTGCATATGTAATTTCTCTTGTCCTTATGGGGATAGAAGATACAGATTTTGAGGAAATGCTTTCAGGTATTATAAGCTCGATATTTGTATTTCTATTTTGGGGCGTTATATTGGCGAGGGCCTGCATATATAAGCGGAAAGGCGGTTCCGGCGAAGAAGATGCGGAGAAGGAAGCGTAAATCGGTTTATGTACTACACCAGTGAGCAGAGACGTACAGACAAAGAAAAATCAAAGGAGGAAACAAAAGTGGACGTTTTACTTGGAATTGCGGTGTTGGCATATATTCCGGCCGCATGGTGGGCAGCAAATAGAGTATGGTATTCAAAGCGTACTTATTTCGTGACAGATTCGGCTGCCTTTTATGGGAAAAAATTTGCAACGGTATTTTGTCTTGGGTGGATATTTATCCCTATTGCAATTATTCAAAAAGTAATAAGCAGTAAAAAATGAAAAGGAGGCGCCCTTGCTGAAAGGGTGCTTCTTTTTATAGTGGGAGGTGAAAGCAGTGAAAAAAGAAGTAGTGAAAGTGGTTGCAAAAATGGCATTGGCAGCAGTCATGGCCATGTTACAGGCCATAGATAAATGGGTGGCAAAGAGATAAAGCCGGTAAAAAGGGAAGATTTTTGTTGTCTTCTCTTTTTTATATAAATTTACTGTGGTATTATCAAAACAGCGGAAGCAGTTTACCATATATTCAGGGTATCAATAGGGGGAAAGATGTTTATAGAAAATTTTGAGGAATATTTGAATCATTATAAAATAACAAAGGCGGATGAAGAATATGAGTGTGATAAGGGGAATGTGTTTTTTTATACAAATAAATACAAATCAGGAGCAGTATTATCAAGAGCGTATTTTGATGTACTTGATGCTTGGGTTGATAAGGCAGATGACAACGGGAAATTACTTACAGTTACAGCAAAGGTAAAATGGAAGGGCATTAAGAAAAAAGACAGTGCAAAAGATTATTCTATCATATTATTTCGCGGAAACAGGATAGAATGGGACGATATAAAAAATGATTTAGAGAATTTTGGAGAGCCACAGGAGAAATTTTATCGGCTCTGTTCGGATTATCTTAAGCGTATTTGTACCGATTGTTGGCAGCGATATAAAGAGCAGCCGTACATTGGATGGTTTAGAGACGGAGAGGATGATTTTAAAACATTCTTAGGAGTTAATGAGTATGGGGACGCTTTAAATGGCAGGTATCCATGCTTATTTAATGACGATATTGAGTGGTATAAAGGTAAGCAAGATTGGCAGGAATGTGATTTTCAGGAGTTATTCGATTGGCTGTTGGGAGACTATAATTTGTTAGGTATTTTTGTTTATACCCTGCACGCATTGTTATTCTACTATAGCGGCGGTATGAAAAATGCAATGGAGAGTGAAGAGGTTTTTGCAATCTGCATTCACGGCAGAGACATGAAGAAAGTAAAGATAATTGCTAATCTGTTGAGCAATCTATTTGAATACAGCAACGACAAAATGAATCTTTTGAAGAGGGGCAGTTATTTTTCCTGTTCATCCTTAGAAAAACAGAAAGCTGTATTTTACAGAATAGAAAGCGTTCCGCTGATTGTATGCAATAAATCAGAGAAATTGACAAGAAGTTCCAGTATCATCACTACTATGAGGAATCAGCGGTTGAAAGGGAGTATAGCATATTTTCCTGTGTTTTTGAGTCAAAATGCCATAAACGCAGATGAAATTCTGGACTTTTGTGTAGATGGTATTTCGGTAGGGAGTGATTACAGGGAGTGGAAAGCTAAGATAAATTATCTCTTGATTCAGTTTGTTATATTCTTAAAGAATGCCGAAGATGATTTTGAGAAAACACTGAATGCGCAAAGGAATATTTTAGACGATTTGTATATCATGGAAGAAAAAAGGTTGAAATCGGAAAAAGACTATATGTCCTGTGAGGCATACAGCAAGCGGCTTCTGTTTGTTGCCTGTGGTGTCTTTACAAAATTCTTAGAGGAACAGATGCAGTATTCAAGTATTGCGCGTCATTTTCATGCAATCACAAGCGAGTTCTTTTGGAATGGTGCAGTGTCCGAGAAAACATTTGGAAATGCGGAAAAAGAAGATTGCATCAAACCTTTTGCCACATTTATAAACAATATCCTGCAAAGAGGGGAGCAGGAGAGGGAGTTTTGTTGTGTCAGGCAGATTGACAAAAACAGTGGTGAATCCTTTATTTATATTGACTATAATGAATTTGACACACACTATAAAGGTTACTGTAAGGCTAATCACATAGATTACTTTGATATAAAGGTTATTTCAAAGCGCCTGAAAGAGAAAAAAATATTGAAATTGCGGTCTAATGGTGCGCAGTATTATATACAAAGAGTACTTACATTTCAGGGCAGAAAAAATACAAGGAATGTGATAGCCATAAAGGAAGACTTATTTATGCAGTGCGTGAACGACGGCTGAGTATCCTGGAGGTCTTTGTTTCGGCAACTGTGCGGATTTTAATGTAGTCTTTATGTTGTTGATGATATTTCTTTCCTGTAATGTAATTCACGCTATTTACAACAAAATGGATATGCGGGTTGTCGGTGTCTTCATGCAGAGCAAAGACCACCTGATGGTTTGCCTTGCCGTAATAATTGGCAACAGAGTATCCTATTTTTATATAATCTTTAGAATTCAACCATTGAGCTTCTTCTGTGGTAAAGGACAGGAGAAAATGCAAAACCCGATTCTTTTTTTGATTTCTGTGATAAACCTGAGTTTGCTTAAATTGCCGTACAATTTCCTTTTCTTCTATGGGATAGACAGCAACGGCACCAATTTTTCTGTTGGGAGTTTTATCGGCTGACATGACGTAATATATTAAGTTTCTCATGGCATTTAAGCTATTGTACTTTTTATTGATGAATTTAATCACGGGCATATTCATTAACTACCTTTCGTATTTTGTTGGCAAATTTCTTGGCGGAAATCTGCTGATTATCATATTGGTTTATGAGAGTATAAATTCTTAAAATTACTTTATTCTGTTTGGTATCACTAACGGATGAGTTTAAGCAGGTATTTATGATGTAATGGCTCAGATTCATATTTTCTTTGTCTGATAGTTCTTTCAGTTCCTGTTTTTCCTGTTCTGTACATCTTACTGAAATAGTACAGGACTTGTTTTCTGATGTTTTCAATATTATCTATTCCTTTCCTGAATATTGATTAGTTGTTAAATTGTTAATTGTTATTTATATCTGTATCTATGAAAATATGATGTATATACAGGGATTTATATATCTTGTATTTTATATAACAAGGTTAGCATTTTGTAATACACAAAATATTCCCGTAGGAATTAGCTTAGTGTTAAGGCGTTATTAATTTTTTATTTTTGACAGAACGGTGAGCTAATCAAAAAACAGGAGGCTGTTATCAATGAAATTTAAATGTATTACAAATTGCTTATATCAGCAATATATGAGATTTTGCTTATGTATTATTTTGGCAGAAAGAAGGCGGCAGATATGAAGGGATTGAAAACAAAACCTGTTCCCTTAAATGAAAAACGCTGTCTTACAGTAGAGGAATTTCAAGCCTATATGGGAGTAGGAAGAAATAATGCCTTGAAGATAATCAAAGTTTCGGGATGTGGGAAAAAGGTCGGCAGAAGGATTCTTGTAGACAGAGTAGCTTTTGATATGTGGATGGATGATGTGTCAGAAGAAATATTGTAGGAAGGAGATACGGAAAATGGCAGCAGACAAAAACGGGCGTGCATTGCCCAGAGGAATTACCCTGCGGAAAGACGGAAGATATATGGGACGCTTTACCTATCAGGGAGAAGGCTATACCGTGTATGGAAAATCTGCCAAGGAGGTAAAGCAGAAATTATGTGATTTACAATATGAGGTAGAACACGGGGTTTATGAAAAAGAGACGGAGATAACGGTCAGGCGGTGGTTTGAAACGTGGATTCATGAATACAAAGAAAACACCGTAAAGCGCGGGACGATCAGGGCATACCAAAATTCTTACAGTAATTATATTGATGATGTGTTAGGTAAGAAAAAGCTGAAAGATATTCGTCCCGAACACATTCAGAAGGTGTATAATGACATGAGGCGGGACGGTTATCATACGAATACTATTGAAATTGTGTCAATCGTGCTTGGGGGTATGTATAAGCAGGCGTATAAAAATGGGCTTATCAAAAAGAATCCGGTTCCGCTTGCCAGTCTTCCCAAGTCAAGCCAGACTAAGGAAAGACGTGTATTGACTGCGGACGAGCAAAATTTATTTATGAAATATGCTCAAAAGAGCAAGTATTGCGTTATATTTGAATTTGCTTTGAGTACAGGAATGAGGGGTGGGGAAATCCGTGGATTGACATGGGATAATGTAAATTTTCAGAAAAAGCTGATTCATGTGCGCCAGACCTTGGTGAGAGAGACGGGAGCATACGGGCTTGATACGCCGAAGACACAGAGCAGTCAAAGAGACATTCCCATGCTGGATAATGTTTATGCGCTGCTTAAAGGGCAAAAGAAGCAGCAAAGCGAGGCAAGGATATTTGCGGGCAGTGCATGGGAACCGGCAGCAGGGCTTGAAAATTTGGTTTTTACAACGAATACAGGAGCGCCGGTTGATAAGGAATATCTGAAAAACAGCATGGATGGTATTGTAAAGCGTATCAATGATGCGGGAATTTCCTTTGAACGTATCACAATGCACACATTCCGACATTCCTTTGCCACACGCTGTATTGAGATGGGAATGTCGCCACAGACATTGAAAACAATTCTGGGACACAGCAAGCTGTCTATGACAATGGATTTATATGCTCATGTGCTGCCGGACACAAAAGCAGAAGAAATGCAGAAAATTGCCTGTTTGTTTTAAAAGGTTGTGTCAAAAGTTGTGTCAAATCATAAAAGGCAGGGGCTAAAACGCAAAAAAACCCCGAACCTAAGCCATTTCTTAAGTCCGGGATTCTTAAAGGGGAGGATTAAGTATTATCCTTATCTTTGGTGGAAAATTCTTATCAAAGGAGAGGGTTCCTTGACATTAAGCAGTATAACCATAAAAGGGGGAGATATACATCCTTTTTATGAAAAATTTTTTATTGTTTTTATCAGGAATCTGGTATATACTTAAGGACATGATATTTCTGATCTTGAAATAAGGAAAAGGCGGTGCATTTCTATGGCATTATTGGATGAATGGAAAAAGGTAGCTTATGATGAGTCTGTGGGACAGGCTCAGCTTCAGAAAATGTGGGGTGTTTACTTTCAGACGGAGAAGGAGATTTACAGCCAGCTTCTGAAGAACCCGGACGAGGTGGTGCGGGGAACCGTCAGAGAACTGGCGGACAAATATAATGTGCCCCTGCTGACCATGACGGGCTTTCTGGACGGGATCAATGACAGCCTTGTGGAGAAGAATCCCATTGAGGAAATGGAGGAGGATACGGAGGTCAATCTGGGCTTCGACAAGGCGCTGCTGTACAAGAATATGGTGGCAGCGGAAGCGGACTGGCTGTATAATCTGGAGGAGTGGAATGCTATTTTCGACGAGGAGACCAGAAAGGCACTCTATAAGGAGCAGAAATCCTCTACGACCATAGTGAAGGGCGCAAAAATATATCCCAATGATCCCTGTCCCTGCGGGAGCGGCAAAAAGTATAAAAAGTGCTGCGGAAGGAAATAGAAGGAATCGGAGACAAGGACTCTTTTGGCAAAAAGGGGTCCTGTTTTGTTTTGAAATGACAGGGAGGGTAGCATGAAAAAGATTGCCAGGGAATTAAAGTGGGACGCGCTGCTGACAGGGATTCTGTATATTATTCTGGGAATCATGTCTCTGGCGCTGCCGGAAACAATGGAGAGGATTTTGGGCTATATGATCGGTGTGGTGCTGATTATAGCCGGAGCGGTGTCCATGATAAGTTATCTGCTCAGGGATGCCCACCAGAATTATTATCACAATGATTTCCTGCACGGCCTGATCGGGATTGCGGCAGGGATTCTGATATTGGTAAAGATGGAGGTAGTGATCGGGCTTATCTCCTTTCTGCTGGGGGTAATGGTATTGGTCAGCGGCTGCAGCAAGCTGCAGGATGTTATTGACATGAAGCGGTTAAACTGCGGTAACTGGGTTGTGATGCTGGTGCTGGCGGCGGTGAATGTGGCGTTCGGGGTTCTGCTGATCTGCAATCCCTTTTCCTGGACGATATTGTTGTTCAGGCTTCTGGGGGCAGGGCTGATCTTCAGCGGCGTGATTGACTGTATTGCCACCGTTTATTTCGCGGGCCGCATCAGGGAGTATCTGGACAGTATTCTGGCCGTAGACAGTACCTGTGTGGAAGTGACGACGGCAGGAACGGAGGCATCCGGAAAGAAGGAATGTGAGGATGCTAAGTCCCGGGAAAAGGGGCGTCAGGATACCATGTCCCAGGAAAGGAAGGGTGAGGACGCAAAGCCCCGGGAGCGGGGGCGTGAGGATACGGAGTCCCGGGAAAAGGGGCGTCAGGATATAAAGTCTCAGGAAAAGAAACAGCAGGATTCGGGGCAGGCGAAGGCGGATGGCGAAAACACCGTTCAGAGGGAGCTTTGACAATCCGGGAAAAAGGCTATATAATGTGCAATAAGCAAAAAGGGGGTATTAGAGCATGAAGAAACTGGAAGAGTATGTGGTAAGTATACCGGATTTTCCGGAGAAGGGAATTATATTCCGGGATGTGACCAGCGTACTGCAGGATGCGGACGGGCTGCAGCTGGCCATTGATACCATGCAGGAGAAGATAGAGGGGATAGACTTTGACGTTGTGGCAGGGCCGGAATCCAGAGGATTCATATTCGGCACGCCTCTTGCCTATAATAACAAAAAACCCTTTGTGCTGATTCGGAAAGCCGGTAAGCTGCCCCGGGAGACAGTGTCTGTCTCCTATGACCTGGAGTACGGGAAGGCTGAGATTGAAATGCACAGAGACAGCATCCGGCCGGGACAGAAGGTATTGATCGTGGACGACCTGATTGCCACCGGCGGAACCACGGAAGCGATGATTAAGCTGATCGAAGGACTCGGCGGGGAAGTGGTGGGAATTGTGGTACTGATTGAGCTGGCAGGGCTGAAGGGCAGGGAAAAATTAAAGAACTACCGCCTGGAATCCGCTATCTGCTATCCGGGGAACTGAGGAAGCGCTGATGAAATCATTGCTTCCTTAAGAGCCTCCGGCGGATGCGCACGGATTTGCAGGAGATTTTGCTGCTTCGCAACGCAGAATCCAAAAGCCAGCAAGTTGGCTTGCGGGAAACGCTTTCATCAGCGTTTCCCTAATGGGAAGAACGCAAGCGGGCAAGCTCGCTTTGGACGGCGTTCTTTGCTGATTGTTTGTGCCGGGGAAGCCGGCACTGCCGCCGTTGGCGGCATGATGGGAAATCCAAGCGCGACCTTAGCGCTTTGCGCGACCTTAGGGCTTTGCGCGACCTTAGTGCTTTGCGCGGCCGGGAGAAAATAACGCCGAGGGACACCTTTATCCGGTGTGTTCAGAAGGTGCGGAGTGGTCATGGAAATGGAAGAGGAAAAACTGGATGTCGTCTTTGATGACGGGAAAATGGAGGAAGCCTTAGAATTCAGAAATCCCGATGATTTATATCAGGAGCTTATTCAGCGTGTCCGGAAATACCATCCCAGCACGGACATTTCCCTGATAAAGAAGGCCTATATGACGGCGTTTGAAGCACATAAGGACCAGAAGAGGAAATCGGGGGAGCCCTATATTATTCATCCCCTGAATGTAGCCATTATTCTGGCGGACCTGGAGCTGGATAAAGAGACTATCGTGGCGGGGCTTCTCCATGACGTGGTGGAAGACACGATCATGACGGAAGAGGATCTGAAACGGGAATTTGGCGAGGATGTGGCGCTTCTGGTGGACGGGGTGACCAAGCTGGAAAAGATCCCGCTGTCCACCACGGTCAACCAGTCCGACGAGAAGCTGGAAATGCAGGCGGAGAATCTGCGCAAGATGTTCCTTGCCATGGCAAAAGACATCCGGGTCATTATGATTAAGCTGGCAGACCGGCTTCACAATATGCGTACCTTAAAGTACAAGAGCACGGAGAGCCAGCAGAGGATCGCCAGAGAGACGCTGGAGATCTACTGCCCCATTGCCCAGAGGCTGGGCATCAGCAGGATTAAGACGGAATTGGATGACCTGTCTTTGAAATATCTGGAGCCCGAGGTGTATTATGATCTGGTGGATCAGATTTCCATGCGCAAGAGCGTGCGGGAGCAGTACATTCAAAGCATTGTGGACGAGGTCAGCGCCCATATCAGGAGCGCGGGCATCAAGGCAAAGATAGACGGGCGGGTCAAGCATTTCTTCAGTATTTATAAGAAGATGAAGAACCAGAATAAGACTCTGGACCAGATTTATGATTTGTTTGCAGTGCGTATTATCGTGGACAGTGTAAGGGACTGTTATGCCGCGCTGGGGGTAATCCATGCCATGTATACGCCGATCCCGGGGCGGTTTAAGGATTATATTGCCATGCCCAAGGCCAATATGTACCAATCCCTGCATACTACCCTGATCGGGAGCAACGGGCAGCCCTTTGAAATACAGATCCGCACCTTTGAGATGCACAAGGCGGCGGAGTATGGTATTGCCGCCCATTGGAAGTACAAGGAGGCCTCCGACGGCAGGCGGGTGGAGGCGCAGGAGGAAGAGAAGCTGGTCTGGCTGCGTCAGATTCTGGAGTGGCAGCAGGACATGTCCGACAACAGGGAATTCATGAAGCTGTTAAAGGATGACCTGGACTTGTTCTCGGACAATGTGTACTGCTTTACACCTACCGGAGAGGTCAAGAACCTTCCCGCAGGATCCACACCCATTGATTTTGCATATTACATTCATTCCGCAGTAGGCAATAAAATGGTGGGAGCCAGGGTCAACGGCAAGCTGGTGACCATTGATTATGAAATCAAAAACGGAGACCGAATCGAGATCATTACCTCCCAGAATTCCAGGGGGCCCAGCCGGGACTGGCTGAATGTGGTCAAGAGCACCCAGGCTAAGAATAAGATCAACCAGTGGTTCAAGGCCGAGCTGAAGGAAGACAATATTGTCAAGGGCAAGGATCTGCTGTCCGCTTATTGTAAGACAAAGTCCATCAATCTGAGCGAGCTGCTGAAGCAGGAGTATATGGAAGCCATAATGCGCAGATATGGTTTCCGGGACTGGGATGCCGTGCTGGCGGCCATCGGGCACGGCGCCCTGAAGGAAGGGCAGATTGCCACCAGGATGCAGGAGCTTTACGAGAGGGATCACAGAAAGGCGCTGTCAAACGAGGAGGTCCTGGCAAGTATTGCGGAGTCGGGAGCGCTGGCAGCGGCAAAACCCGTGCAGATCAAGGCGAAAAGCGGCATTGTGGTCAAGGGGATCGCAGATCTTTCCGTGCGGTTTTCCAAATGCTGTTCTCCGGTGCCCGGAGATGAGATTGTGGGATTTGTCACCAGGGGAAGGGGCATCTCCATTCACAGGACGGATTGCGTCAATATGATGAACCTGCCGGAGATCGAGAGGGCGCGGATCATAGATGCGGAATGGCAGACGCCTGCGGACAGTGAAGAAGAAAAATATGTGGCGGAAATCAAGATTTTTGCCAATGACAGGAGCGGCCTGCTGGTGGATATTTCCAGGGCCATGACGGAGCGGAATATCAATATCCTTTCTATGAATACAAGAACGAACAAGCAGGGACTTGCCACATTGCAGACTACTTTTGAAATCCGGGGCAGAGAGGAGCTGAACCGGGTCATTGAGAAGATCAGAGGGATAGACAGTGTGATAGATATTGAGAGGACCACGGGTTAAGGCGCAAAGATTTTCCGGGCGCTGAAATGCCAGGGAAAATCTGAGTTTTGCCTTGAAGCATTCTTCACAAGAAGGGAGAGAAAAATGGCGGGGATCAAGATCGGAAAGATGGTGATGGGGGTATGCCAGACAAATTGTTATTTTCTGTACCGCGAGGGCGAGAAGGAATGTATTGTTGTGGATCCGGCGGACCAGGGGGTCAGTATATACGGTGCGCTGCAGAAAAACGGCTTCCGGGTGTCGGCGATCCTGCTGACCCACGGTCATTTCGATCATATCTGGGGCTTGGACGCACTGCGGGACGCAGCCTGCGCCGCTGCGGAATCCGATGGCCTGGAGCCGGTGAAGGTTTATGCCCATGAGGCGGAGAAGGAGCTTCTGCGGGATGCAGGCAGGAATGTTTCCCGGCAGGCCGGCCGGGCCTGTGTGACTTCCGCGGATGTATACGTAAAGGACGGGGAGGAAATATCCGCAGCCGGCATGAGCTGCCGGGTGATTGCCACGCCCGGGCATACTGCAGGGGGGTGCTGCTATTATTTTGAAGAAGCGGGCTTCCTGCTGTCGGGGGATACGCTGTTTGCGGAGTCCATAGGAAGAACCGACTTTCCCACCGGCAGCATGGGAACCCTGGTGCGTTCCGTAAAGGACAGGCTGTTTGTACTGCCGGAGGATACCAAGGTCTATCCGGGCCATGGAGAGAGCACCACGATCGGACATGAAAAGGAATACAATCCCTTCCTGGGTTAAGGCAGTTCAGAGAGGAAGTCGTCAGTGGAACAAAAAAGTAAAAAGGCTCATCTTGTGATGGATGAGGTAAAAAAAGTAATCGTAGGTAAAGACATCTTTGTGGAAAAGGTGATGGCTGCTATTCTGGCCCGGGGTAATGTACTGTTGGAGGATGTACCGGGGGTGGGCAAGACGGAAATGGCCATTGCCTTTTCCCGGTCTTTGGGGTTTCAATCCAACCGCATACAGTTTACGCCGGATGTGATGCCCTCGGATATTACAGGTTTCTCCATGTACCGTAAGGAGACGGGGGAATTTGTCTATTATCCGGGGGCGGTGATGTGTAACCTGCTGCTGGCGGACGAAATCAACAGAACCTCTCCCAAGACCCAGTCCGCTCTGCTGGAGGTTATGGAAGAAGGGAGCGTGACGGTGGACGGTGTAACCAGGCAGGTGCCGAAGCCCTTCATCGTGCTGGCGACCCAGAATCCGGTGGGTTCCTATGGTACCCAGCGCTTACCGGAGGCCCAGATGGACAGGTTCCTGATCTGTATCAGCATGGGGTATCCCAGCCTGGAGGATGAGGTGGCGCTGCTGAAAAGCCGTCATACGGGAAGGCCTCTGGACCAGGTATCTGCGGTGGCCAACGGAGAAGAGCTGCAGGAGATGCAGAAGGAGACGGAGGAAATATTTATCCACGACAGCATTTACCGTTATATGGCTGTTTTGTCGGATGCCACGCGGAGAAGTGAATTTCTGGAGCTGGGGCTTAGTCCCAGAGGAACCCTTGCAATTGGCAAGATGTCCAGGGCCTATGCCTTTTTAAGGGACAAGGAGTATGTGGTGCCGGCGGACGTAAAGAAATCCCTGCTGGATACTGGCGTCCACCGCATTCGGCTGAATCAGAAAGCGAGACTGAACGGCAGGACGGCGGTGGACATTTTGGAGGAGATCCTGAGACAGATACCGGAGCCCAGGCCCGGAGAAAAGTATATGTGAAATGATTAGGCGGAAAATTCTTTATCTATTCATTCTGGCAGTATGGTGCTGGCTTGTGATGCTGTATAACTTTCAGGAGCTGCGGTTCTTGCTGGCAATTCTGCTTTGTGTGCCGCTGCTCTGCCTGATTCTTGTGCTGCCCCAGAGAAGGAAGACGGAACTGGAACTTAAGGGGATCCCTGAATATGTGACCAGGGGAGAGAGCATCCGGCTGCGGGCAGTGGTGACCTATAAGGGAAGGCTGCCCCTGGCAGGCTTCCGGATAAAAGGAATCTGGCGGGCCTGGGGGGTGAAGGCCCTGCGGGTGGAGAGCATGGTCCGGGGGCTGGGCGGCAGATCCCGGCGGGAAATAGAGTTTACGCTGCCGGCGGAACACTGCGGATCTGCGGAGTTTACTGTGAAAAAGGCAGTAATTTATGATTGTTTCCGTCTTTTTTCCGTATCGGTATCTTCGGGAAAGAAGGAGAAGGTATTGGTCACCCCGCGGCTGGAGCCTGTGCCGGAGCATGAGGTGTCAGTGCTTCTGAATCTCCTTCGTATGCGTGCCGTGTCTGACGAGGGGGAACCGTTTGTCCGGGAATATCGCTTCGGCGACAGTCCCCGCAGCATTCATTGGAAACTTACTGCCAAGGAGGATGAGCTGCAGGTCAGGGATATAGACCCGGACAGGCAGATCAGCCTTTTCCTGAATCTGACGGACAGGCTGCGGGAGCAGCCGGAACAGAGGGACTTCTTTTTGGACAGGGCCTGTTCCCTGATGGCGTTTCTGGCGGATGTCTGTAAAGACCAGGCAGTGGTCTGCTGGATGCAGGACGGTATCCTGCACAGAAACCGGATCCGGGAGCCGGAGGATATTTATCCCTGTATCCGGAAGCTGATCCTGGTGAAAAGAGCGGGAGTGGCGGATCCACGGGATCCGGCAGTGCAGGGGATGCTGGCGGGGTGTCATCTGGAGGAGGATGGCAGGCTGTATCTGGGGGAGCAATGTATCGATGAAGAATAGGAAAAGCTTATCGTGCTCCATCGTGCTTCTGCTGGTGAATACCACAGGAGCGGTGGGGGCACTGCTTGGCACGCTGAAAGTGAACTTCGGGACTGTGCTGCAGCCGCTGCTCTTCTGCGGCGGGATGCTCCTGCTCTGCCTGTTTGCCGCTTACTTCTGGAACGGGGCGGGAAGGCGGAAAATGGCGTTTCGGGGATGCCTGCTGGGACTGCTGTGCCTGGTCTGTATGCTGCTGTTCTCCGGAAGCCTGGCAGAAGGCATGGGGGTGGCACTGCAGGAGCTGCTGGAGAAGCTGAACGAGAGGTACGGTATCCGCTTTGTCTGGAATCTTTCCCGGGAAGCAGGGCAGAGTGCAAAGGAACTTTCGCTGCAGGCTACCAGGAGCGTGCTTGCGGCTATGCTGCCCTATGTACTGCTTATAGGATACGGGGTATTTCGGAAAAGGACGCCGGCGCTGCTTGCGGCAGATGCGGTCTGGTTCTGTGCGGCCTGTGTGATGAATGATTTTCCGGCATATGTTTGGCTGGTGCTCTGCATTCTGGGAATGGCGGCGGTGATGATTCAAAATGCCTTTCGGGATGACGAGCGTGCAGGGATGCAGGCTGTCCTGATCGGAACGGCGGCCATGGGAGTTGTCATGGCCCTGGTGTACCGTTTTGCGATTCCGTTTCTGGACAGCAGGTATGAGGCCATTCAGGAAGCCAGAGTGGAGCTGAGCATTCGGATCAATGAAGAGTGGATACCGGAGATCAGGCGCCTGTTATCGTGGATTGATTCCGGCTTCGGACCGGGAACCACCGTATCGGGAAAGCTGACGAGAAAGACGGGAACCGTATACACATCGGATGAGATCTATCGCGTGACCCTCACCTCCCTGCCGGAATCCGCAGTCTATCTGAGAGGGTTTGTGGGAAAGGATTACGACGGAAACGAATGGGCGGCGGACCAAGATGCTTCCATGGAACAATATTACCGCAGGAAGGGCTGGGACCTGCCGGAAAAGGGGAATCTGGTAAACCGGGCTTATCATGCGTTTCAGGGAGAGGCCCCGGAGCAGGTGTCTGTGGAGGAGCTTGCGGCTCCCGGTAAACTCACGGTATATCCTTACGGCGCGGAAATAACGGAGGAGTATCGGGTTCACTGGGACGGTACCGTGGAGAGAAAGGCGGGAAAGTATGTCCTTTCCTACGGCCCGCCGGAGAAGTATCGTCTGAGGGAGTCATCGGCGGAAACTGTCGGGGAGGAAACCGCAGGAGAGGAGGCCGAATACCGGGAATACGTGTATGACACCTTCTGCGATTACCCGGCGGAGCGCTTTCCGGAGCTGACGGAGTTCCTGGGGAAATCCGGATTCCGGAATGACAGTGTATACCACAGCCTGAAGGATGTGCTGGGGTTCCTGACAGGGAATGCGGTATATGACCTTGGCGTATCCAATCCCCCTGAAGGAGAGGACTTTGTGGAGTATTTCCTGTTTGAGAGGAAGCGGGGATATTGTGCCCATTTTGCCTCTTCGGCGGTGTTGATGCTGCGTTATCTGGGGGTTCCTGCCAGGTATGTGACGGGCTATGCGGCAGCGCCGGAAGATTTCCGGAGTAATGCGGACGGAACCTGCTCCGCAGTGATTTTAAACAGGCAGGCTCATGCCTGGGCGGAAATCTATCTGGACGGTGTGGGCTGGATGCCGGTGGAAATGACTCCCGGAGCGGCGTCCTTTCCTTATGACAATACCGGAGAGCAGCTGGCGCTGGCAGGGCGGCTGACCGGGGCAGATGTTCCCGCGGAGGGAAGGGGAGAAGACGCATCTGCGGCGTGGCAGCCGGTGAACGGTGAGGGCGTTTCTGCGGATGGTAAGCAGCCGGGCGAGGAAGAGGAGCAGGAGCCGGAAACGGGGAAAGACGGGCAGAAAAAGCCGCAGCTTTCGGACGGGGCGGTACAGGAGACCGACGAGGGGGCGGAACCGCCGGCAAGGGACGATAAGCCTTCTGAGGAAGAAGGCAGAAAGGACGGAGACGGGGAAGAACCCCGGGAGACGAACCAGAGCGGCGGGGAGGCTGTACGGGAACCGGGTAAGAACGGTACGGAGGCCGCCCGGGAGCAGGGCAGGTTCGGTGAGGAAGACACCCGGGAACCGGAGAAGCCTGGCGGGGCGGCAGGAAGGCCAGGCTTGTCTCCCGGGGCGCAGACAGTGTTGATCTGCCTGTTGGGAGGAACCGTGCCGTTGCTGCTCCTGCTGCTTCTGTGGAACCTGGCCAGGCAAAGTGCCTGCAGGCAGCTGGAGAAATCCGGGGGCCGGGAAAAGGTGTTTCTCCTGTACCGCCATACCAGGCGGCTGCTGCAGGCTGCTGGCAGCGGGGAGAGGCTGGTGGATTCGGAGGAAGCTGCGGCGGAATTTATGGGAATTCTGGAGAAGTGCGGATTCAGTGAAATGGAGCCTGGGGATGAAGAGCTGAGACAGGCCGGGGAATACTGTGAAAGGGTGGTGAAAGAGGCCTGTAAAGGGCTGCCCTTTTACAAGAAGCCGTTCTTTCTGCTGCTGGACCTGTACGGCCTCCATCGGTAGGGGCAGGCCAGGGGCCAGGGAGGAGAGCGGCGTAAGCAGACAGAAGAAACAGGATACAAATGGCGGAAGGCCGGCGGCAGAAGACGGACCGGCACAGGAAAGGAACGGAAATGTTAGTCATAGAGCTGAACAGACAAAACTATGAATATGATACACAGGCGCTGGTGAAGGCTTTTTTCCCGGAAGAACAGGTAGAAGTGCTGGTTCCCGAGAGCCGGGAGGACAAGCGGGAAAGGCTGTCTAAGGAGGTGAAGGTCCGGGTAATTGTCGGGGAGGAAGGAGCGGAGGTGTTTGTGGCGCCGGAGCTTTGCCGCCGGATACACCCGGGGGGCGAAGAGACCTGTGGGGATTTCCCGGCGGACGCGGCGGAGGCAGGCGGAATTGTCGTTTTTAAGTTCCGCTGGAGTTCCGGCGATGAGAAAACCTGCAAAGAGGGCTTTAAGGAATATTTTTATGGTATTTTATCCCGGATCACCGGCAGACAGCTCCCCTGGGGGATGCTTACGGGCATACGCCCCACGAAGATCGCGTATGGTATGCTGGAGGAGGGCAGAAGCAGACAGGAGATTACGGAGCACTATCGGGAAAAGTATTTTGTCAGCCGGCGGAAAGCGGAGCTTGCCGTGGACATAGCGGAGCGGGAGCGCAGGCTTCTCTCGGGGGTACACTATGAGGACGGTTACAGCCTTTATATCGGGATTCCCTTTTGCCCTACTACCTGCCTTTACTGTTCCTTCACCTCATACCCCATAGCGGCATACCGGAAGCAGGTGGACGAATATCTTGACTGCCTGCTGCGGGAGGCGGCATTTGCGGCGGAGCAGCTTCGGGGGAAAATTCCTGACAGTGTGTATATCGGCGGCGGAACGCCTACCACGCTGGAGCCGGAGCAGATGGAGCGGCTGCTGGGCAGGCTGGGGGAATTATTCGATTTCAGTACCCTGCAGGAGTTCACGGTGGAGGCTGGGCGGGCCGACAGCATCACGGAGGAGAAGCTGCGGGTACTGCGGCGCAGCGGTGTGACAAGGATCTCCGTAAATCCCCAGACCATGAAGCAGGAGACGCTGGACCTGATCGGCCGTAAGGCCACAGTGGCGCAGGTGGAGGAGGCCTTCCGGCTGGCCCGCAGGGTTGGCTTTGACAATATCAACATGGATATTATTCTGGGGCTGCCCGGGGAGACATCAAGGGACGTGGAACATACCATGGAGCGCCTGGTGGAGCTTTCCCCCGACAGCCTGACCGTTCACTCGCTGGCAGTGAAGCGGGCCTCGGGCCTGAACCGGTGGATTCAGGAAAACGGTACCGCCATGCTGCGCAACACGGACGAGACCATGGAGATTGCGGCGGCTGGGGCCGGGCGGCTGGGGATGGCGCCCTATTACCTTTATCGTCAGAAAAACATGTCCGGCAATCTTGAGAATGTGGGTTACGCCAGAGAGGGGAAATACGGCCTTTACAATATATTGATTATGGAGGAAGTGCAGACCATCGTGGCGCTGGGGGCCGGG
>ERZ777011.104-NODE-104-length-128300-cov-70.639666_pt1 | contig 128300 bp, 123 predicted proteins | sample MGYA00374964_ERZ777011 | MGnify/ENA primary metagenome ERZ777011 (study PRJEB29310, sample SAMD00008975) | mouse gut metagenome | study: EMG produced TPA metagenomics assembly of the Metagenome analysis of fecal microbiota from mouse which was promoted... | reverse complement strand
ATTATCTATGACTCTGCCAAACAATTAGTTGGCTATTTTCTGAATATCCCTATCTTAAAAAGAGGGGCATATTATCCAACACAATATCGTTTTATATGCGCATACTCCGTGCTGTTTACAACCGTGCGGTGGACGAAGGGATAGTCATTCAGACCAATCCTTTCCGACGTGTTTATACAGGTGTTGACAAAACCGTAAAGCGGGCTTTGCCTCTGTCGGTGATAAGGAAGATAATGAATCTTGACCTGTCATTCTCAAAATCTGTCGACCATGCCCGCGACATGTTTCTTATGAGCTTCTATACACGGGGCATGAGCCTGATCGATATGACGTTCCTCCGTAAGACAGACCTTCAGGGCGGGTATCTGGTATATCGGCGCCGCAAGACCGGGCAGGCACTCAGAATAGCATGGACACGCGAGATGCAGTCGATACTCGACAAGTATCCTGAAAACCCCACACAATACCTGTTTCCGATACTGATGAACCCCTCGGCCAAAGAACTTTTTGCCTATCGTAATGCAAGCTATAATATAAACCGTAATCTGAAGAAGGTAGGCGAGCTTGCCGGTACATCCGTGCCGTTGACAATGTATGTGGCCCGTCATTCATGGGCTTCCATCGCAAGGTCCAAAGGTGTCCCTGTAAGTATTATCAGCGAGGGTATGGGGCATGACTCCGAGGCCACTACCCAGATTTACCTTGCCTCAATCGAGTCGAGTTCTATCGACAGGGCCAATCGTCTTATTATAAATTCATTGTTCCGTCAGTAAGCGTTTTTGGCGGTACTGTCACGCCAATCCGTGGGAAATTATTAACTTTGCATCTTGTCTTTATGAAAATTATGGAGAATAGTACTGATTGTATAATGTCACGCCGCAAAGGGTTGCTTGCGATTTCACCGATTGCCGTTTTTCTGATCCTTTATCTTGTCGTGTCGCTTATAATAGGCGATTTTTACAAGATGCCTATATCGGTGGCGTTGCTCATAGCGTCGGCTTGGGCTGTTATCATACTACGCGGTAAGCCTTTGGCGCGAAGGGTAGAGATATTTTCACGTGATGCAGGTTCGTCCAACGTCATGTATATGGTGTGGATCTTCATACTTGCCGGAGCGTTTGCCGCTCTTGCCAAAGAGACCGGAGCCATTGAGGCTACCGTCAACTTGGCTCTTCGATGGCTTCCTGCCGAGATGCTGATACCCGGGCTGTTTCTTGCCGCTTGTTTTATATCGTTGTCGATCGGCACATCGGTAGGCACTGTCGTGGCGCTGACTCCGCTTGCCGTCGAATTGGCCCAGACTGAAAACGGTACGGTGCCGTTCTTCGTGGCCGTGGTCCTCGGAGGTGCGTTTTTCGGCGACAATCTGTCATTCATATCCGATACTACCATTGCCGCTACCCGAACTCAAGGCTGTAAGATGAACGACAAGTTCAAGGCCAATCTGTATATCGTGCTGCCTGCCGCTTTGTGTGCGCTCGGACTTTATATTATGCTCGGAGCCGATGTCCCGGAGAGCGTGGTGTCCGATGTGGAGAATCCGTGGCTTGTACTGCCTTATCTGGTCATCATAATCATGGCTGTGGCCGGTGTTAATGTCACAGTGGTGCTTGCCGTCGGCATAGTCACTGCATTGCTGCTTGCTCTCGGATCGGGCTTCAGGCTGCTTGATATGTTCGGCTATATGGGCGAGGGGATAGATTCGGTCGGAAATCTTGTAATAATAACTTTACTTGCCGCCGGAATGCTCGGACTTATAAAGGCAGCGGGCGGCATCAATTATATATTGCAGGTTATGACACGCCGCATAAGCGGAAGTCGTGGGGCGATGGCGAGCATAGCGCTTCTGGTAAGCATAGTGAATTTATGTACAGCCAATAACACCGTGGCGATAATAACCGTAGGTTCGTTGTCCAAAAGCATTGCGGGCCGGTTTGGTCTCGACCCTCGCAAGACGGCGTCGATACTTGATACGTGTTCCTGCATAGTGCAGAGTCTTATACCCTACGGGGCACAGACATTGCTGGCCACATCGTTGGCCGGTATATCGCCGGCAGCTCCATGGCCCTACATGTATTACTCATGGATGCTGGCCGGCATGGTCGTATTGTCGATTGTGTTCAAGTTTCCCCGCCGTCTGCATCAGTAGTCAGCGGTTGGCGGCGAAGTGTTCCGCCACGAGGTTGTATACTGGGGTGGCGACACCGGCCGCGCGTGCACGTTCGATTATGTCAAACAGCTGGCCCTGTATCTCGCTCTCATGTCCCGCTTTCAAATCTTTCTGTAACGACGCGGTGCTTTCCGGCGCGAGACTGTCAATGACATCAAGATGATGCTTTACGAGATCGCATCCGAAGTCTATGCCGAGTTTGTGTCCGAGAGCCTCGCTCTCACGTGACAGCCCTATGAATGTATCGCGTTCGGGGCCGTCGTGCTGTATAGGGCCCATAGGTATGTCATAGTAAGCTCCCGTGAGTGCCATGGCTGATATGAATGACCATTTTATGAATGTGTCGCGGTCTATGTCGTCGCTAAGGGTGACCTTTATTCCGGCCTCGGTAAGATCAGCGTTGATTTTCGCGAGCAACTCCGGCTCTACTTTATGGCCGCGCGGCACACCGTAGACTAAGTGAAATATCTCGCCCATCTGTGTTATCTCACCGGTTCCCGACTTGAAACCTACTATATATATGCACCCGTCGAGGACATTTACCCCGGGTGCGGTGGCGGCTATGCGTGCGCCTGTTCCGTACACATTAAGTACAGGTATGACTATGGTGTCAGGTCCGGCGCATTTCGATATTACAGGTCCTATCTCGTCGATTGAGTATCCTTTGACCGTGACAAAAATCACGTCGGCCTTACCATTATAATCATCGGCTCCGTGAACGTCAACAGGTATGATGTGATCGCCTTTCAAGGTAGAGTGAAACTTCATGCCGTTGAGGCGCATGGCTTCGAGTGCTTTGCCGCGTGCTATGCAACTGACATTTTTACCCGCTAAATGAAGGAAGGCGGCAATACTGCCGCCTACGCCTCCGGTTCCTATGACCAAGTATTTCATCAGTTAAGCTCTTTTACGATGCTTTTGGCTATGTCTGTCATGTCCTTCGGGTCAAGCGTAAGCTTGGGACGGCAGAAGTTCATGTCGCCTTCTTTGCTTATAGGCACAAGGTGTATGTGAGCATGAGGCACTTCAAGTCCTATTACGGTAACGCCTATGCGCTCACAGGGGAGGGCCTTTTTCATTGCGAGAGCTATCTTTTTTGCAAACAGCTGCAGCGAGAGATAGTCTTCGTCAGAAAGGTCAAACAGATAACTTACCTCTTTTTTAGGAACGACAAGAACATGCCCCGGCGCTACCGGGTTTATGTCCAAAAACGCGTAATGCTTGTCATCTTCGGCAATTTTGTATGAGGGAATCTCTCCGTTGATGATTTTAGTAAATATCGTAGACATATGAGTCAAGTGTTAGAATGATATTTCAACTATTTCAAATTTTGCAATGCCGGCAGGAATCTTTATCTCCACGACGTCGCCGAGCTTGTGGCCGAGAAGACCTTGAGCTATGGGGGTGCTTGATGCCAGCTTCTTTTCTTTCAGATTTGCTTCGCTGTCGGCTACGATTGTATATTCCATGACCATGCCGTTGGCAACGTTTTTGATTTTGACTTTATTGAGTATCTGTACCTCTTCGGTGTTAAGTTTGCTGTCATCGATTATACGAGCATTGGCCACGAGGTCTTTCAGCTGTGAAATCTTCATTTCAAGCATACCTTGTGCCTCTTTGGCTGCATCATATTCGGCATTTTCCGATAAGTCGCCTTTGTCGCGGGCTTCGGCTATGGCACGCGATATTTCGGGTCGCTTAATTGTCTCAAGATAAGCGATTTCGTCCATTTTCTTCTTGTATCCTTCACGAGTCATGTAAGTGATGGCCATGATATTTAAGTTTTATGTTATACAAAAAAATTAAAGGAATCTCGACCAATGGGCGAGACCCTTAAATAAAAATTCCGTGTAATGTTTACGATGCAAAGGTAAGCATTATTTTTATAAAAGTCAAGGACACCGTATATGTTTTAAAGCACTTTCCGCAGCAGCCGGTGTATGCCTCTGCCTCCGGCGGCAGTGTATCGGAACGCTGCAATCAACAGAAGTTTTTTTATCGGTGAGGGCTCTTTGTCAAGGGCTAAGTTCAGGAGCCTGCGCGCTTCAGGCGACTTTTCCCGCGCATACAATCCTGCAAGCACCACGCGCTTCAGCCTGATGTATTTAAGCCATCGGTTATCGCCGCTGCCGCTGACAACCGCTTCGCAGCGGTCAAGCGATTTTTCCAAGTGCTCATGTCGGGAGGAGTAATCGCAGCCGGTTATGGACTCTGTCGACTGCCTGACAGTGACAGTGCATTTTCCACACAGGCGCTTTATTTTCGGAGCGAGCATAATCAGCCTCATGCCGAGTTCGTAGTCGTTCCATGCCGGCAAGGTATCGTCCCATCCTCCGGCCTTTCGTATAAGGTCTGTTTTTAAGGCATATCGCGCGGTAGACAGTACTGCGTTGAATGTGTGGCGGTAACGCATGTCACGGTCGGCAAACGGCAGCCTTGTCCTGTGACCGTCAAGGCCGATATTGCATATGTCCCAGCCGACAATGTCAAGCGACGGGTCGTCTGTGAATGTCTGCATGGCACGCATTATATGTCCCGGTTCCATAATGTCGTCGGAGTCAAAAAACATGACGTATGGCGCGGTGGCCGTCTCAAGTCCTTTGTTGCGTGCGGCAGCGGCTCCTGATTGTGGTTCGCTCAATACTGACACATTGAAGCCGGCACAACTGTGTCGCTTGGCCCAGTCGGTGAGAACCTCAAGCGAGTTGTCGGTCGAGTTGTTGTCAACCGCCAGTAACTCGATGGGGCGATAGTCCTGACGGTACACCGAGTCAAGCGTAGCTGTTACTATGGCGGCCCGGTTATGGACCGGTATTATGACTGACAGCAGTGGGCTCATTTGTCAAGAAGTTTGAGCGACAGACGCCATAACGCATTGTTTGACGACAAAAGCCGTTTTATCCATGACTTCAATGACAGTCTGACATCTGTCTGCTTGAAGGTGTCAAGAGCGTTTTTGCGCAATTCATTGTCACCGCTTCTGAATGCTTGTGCAAAAAGATAGTTGACCCTGTGGTAATAGCAATTGTAGACCACACTTTGCGGTACGTCATACTTACATTGAATATATCGAAGCAGTTTTATTGAACCGTAATATTGGCGGTACAGCGACTTGTAATCGCCGGGATTGGTTATCGATAAGCCGTTGACGGTATAGCAGCATGTCACACAATCTAAATAAGCTATTGAGCCTATGCGTGACAGCTCGACGATAATCTGGAAGTCCTCACAAGTGAACTCTTTGTTACGGAATAGTGCCGGATCGTTGTCGTAACAGTACATGAAAGCCGATTTACGGTATAGCGACGTATTTAATGTTATGCCTGTTTTCCGGCTCTGAGCAAGCAGAGGATGGAATAGTGTTCCGGGCGGCGATAGAGGCTGTCGAAATATATTGACCTCTTCCTTGGACAACACAGGTGGATAAGTACGTCCAGTAATACAGTCAAAGTACATCCAGCCGGTATGTACGAGAACGACGTCGCGGTTCTGTTCAAGAATTTCCACCTGTTTCTGCAACTTGTGGTCATCGGTCCAGAAGTCATCGCCCGCACAGTCCGTTATATACTCTCCGCGTGCATTGAGCACACTGTCAAAGTAGTTGTCAAGCATGCCTTTGTTGACACTGTTGGCTATATACCTTATCTTATCGGGATATTTCCGTGCGTATTGACGACATATGTCAGGCGTAGAATCGGTTGAGCAGTCATCGGCGAGAACAATTTCGTAGGAGTATTCACATTTTTGTCCAAGAACAGAATCGAGAGCACGCGCTATTGTCTGTTCCTGATTGTACGTCAATACGATTACCGATACTTTCATTATATAATGGATATATGTGTGATAAAGTTACATATAATTGGCCTGCCATGCAAATTGCGGGTCGCGTTATTATCCTTTATACAGATATTCTTTGTACATTTGCCGGACTTGACATGACGTTTTTATGACTCTTGATGTTCTGATAGCAACAATGGGCACTGCCGGTATAGGGCGTGTCGCGGCGATGAGGCTGCCCGAAGTGGAAGGTGTACGCTATATCGTGTCGTGGCAGATGCCTGACGATATCCGGATGGATGTGCCCGACGCATTGGTACGTGATGATGTCGTCATATATCGTCATGACGATGCCGGGGTGAGCCGTAACCGCAATTACGCTATGTCGAAAGCCACTGCCGATGTATGTCTTACTGCCGATGATGACCTTTTATACGATGCTGAAGGACTCCGGTCAGTCATGGATGTGTTCAGGTCAGATGATGCGCTTGATGTGGCTCTTTTCAAATATGCCGGGGGAAGCGCCAAGCGATACCCTGACAGGGAGTATGACGTGGTACGACTGCGTAAGGGGCATTTTGTATCGGAAGTGGAGATCGCATTTAGACGGTCATCGGTGTCAGGAGCGAATGTCCGCTTTAACCCGCTTATCGGTACGGGCTCTCCGACAATACCTACGGGAGAGGGAGAGATGTTCGTGTATACAGCTCTCCGGCATGGGCTTCGTTGCCGTTTCTTTCCGATAGTGGTAGCCCTGCATCCGGGTGTCAGCTCCGGATTTCGCACGGCTGACACACCGGGCTCACTGACCGGTCCGGGTGCCATGATATATATGTATCATAAGCATACATGGCCGCTGCGCATTGTTGTCAATGCGTGGCGTGCTAAACATAGATGCGGCGGCGGATTCTTGCAGGCGTTGCAGGATATGAAAAACGGCGCACTGTACGCGCGCCGTTTCTTTAATCCAGACGGAACTGAAAAATCGTTATAAATATGATGCTACGGCAGAATTGAGTTTTGACAGATCGTTTACACGTTCTGCAAGTTCGCCGTTGGCTATTATATAAGTGGTGGGCAATGTCCTTACGTTGTAGCACTGGAGGGTAGCGGCATTAGCTGTGGGCGGATTGTATACCGTTATCCACGGGAGATTTTTAGCCGACTGTTTCCACTGAAACTCGTCATTGTCGAGAGCTACCTGATATATCTCAAGCCCGCGGTCATGATATTTGCTGTAAGCATCTGCCAAAGCCACATTGTAAGGTGTCGACCCTTCGGCCTGATATACCGTAAAGCTCAGTACGACAACTTTGTTGCCGTTGACGGCATCGGAGAGCTTGTGTGATGTGCCTTTGTGGTCCATAAGGTCAATGTCGAAGTATGTTATCTCCGTGGCATGGATAGTGTCGCCTGAAGCTATGCTTGTGCTTAACGGGCGGTTGGCGAGGAACAAAGCGCGAAGGTACTTCGCACGGGGGTCATCGGGGCGGAACTGCGTATAGGCATTGGCTACGGCTCCAATTATGCGGTTATCGGCGCGATTGGCCGGATTGAAAAGCCGGTTGCCGTTAACCTGCTTGTTTATTATATAGTATGACACTATACCGGCCGGATCGCCGATAATCATGCCACCGAGTTCGCGTTTTAGCAGTGAATCGCCTGCAACGGCATCAACTCCTTTTTCTTTGGCCACCTGCCGTATGCGTCGGTCAACCGCCATGAGCATGTCGGCTGCGGTAGAACCGCTTATATCATAAGTGGCGTCGACATCGTCGGCATTGAAGTTGACCGTCACCGTCTCTGTGCTGTCGATGGGGAAGTATACGCTTTTATCATCGACGGTTATGCGGTATATGTCGGGGTAAAGGGCCTTGTCGCGGCTGTAGCGGAAGTTGCCTTTCGAGTCGGTCTTGACGGAGTCAAGCGTAAACCAGCGTCCGTTGTCTGACGCCTGAACGAGTAAGGTGGTCTCGGGGGCGTTTTCGATGCGCCCTTTTACACTCCAGCTGTCGCTGTCTTTACAAGACGTAAGCAGACTTGCTGCAATCAAAGCGGTAAATAAAATATTATTTTTCATATATAATTCAATCGATTATTTGAGAGAACAAATTTACAATAAAATAACGATACACAACGCCCGGGCGCGGTTAAAAAAGCCGTTTATGCTTTTTGCGACTCATCCAGACGGCATATGACGGCATATGCTTCCTGTACCAGACTCGCGTAATGGTTGTGTACGGCTATCATCTGGTCGTTTTTCTCCGGAAAGCCGCGCACTTCGTTGAAATCGATCTGTCGGCTTTGCGGGTCAAGGTCTATGCCAAAGCTTATCATACTGTTTTCGTTAAAGTCTTTGTGGGCGTCGGCGTTGCGTTCACGGTCAAAGGAATCTACCGATTCGGTCCACCGGTGCAGTATGGATATGGCTGCGTCCTTTGTCAGCGAGTCAAGCGTTATGCCGTAGCATGACTTGAAGTTGTCGGCCACATACTCCCATTTATACTCCGAATACCGTTCGTGAATAGCAAGCAAGGCTTTAGCCAATGCTTCGGGTGTCGATATATCGCCTGCTGCCACCGAGGAGCATAATTCGTTTATCACTGTCGCCGGAGCTATGAGTCCGGCTGCGTCGACCCAGCGTCCGACTCCATCATTGCCCTCGGGTTTAAGCATGCTGCCAAACGAGCCGGAACAATCGAAATTTGTCGCTGACAACTTTTTCATGACCTCCTCGCCCATAAAAAAGTCAACTCCGAGAGCATAAAGCTCGCGTCCGCGCCTTATCGAATTCTGTTCGATGACAAAATTGTGGCTCGACGGATAATCGGCATTCATCTCGCACCGGTTAAGGAAGTGTATGCCCTGATACATCTTGCGTGTTGTGAGCGGGGTAAGCGGGTCATAATTTATTATGTCAAGACGTGGCAGGTCGTTGCTGCGGTGGTCGCGCTTTTTCCACTTCAGAATATCGCGGATTGTGCCGAATTTCTTTATGTTCGCTCCCGGCAGTACGACAGTCTGTCCGTTTTTTTCGACGATGTATGAATAGGGCAGTTCCGATGTGTCGGGATGTTTGTAATGCTTTCCGGTGAGGAGTGAGAACGAGCCTATTCTTGCAGGCCACATTATATAAGCTCCGCTGCCGGTCTTGCATCCGCGCTCCATTATGCCTTGATGTACAGGGCCTATGCGGTAAAGGTGATTGCTCTGGTTGGTACCTGAACCTGCGTTGAAAAAGGAGAACATGCCGCCTATAAGCAGGGTGGAGCGGTGCATCGATACTGAATGTGGGCCGGCAAAAACCGACACCGCCTCTCCGGCTTCCATTATACAATTGGCAAAAAAGAGCGAGTTGTTGGCCAAGAAGCCGTTGGTCAACTCCGCCTTTTGGCCTACAAATACGTTTTTGACGATAGAGCCCTTGTCGACACATGCTTCTGACGCAAAGATAAAATGCTCGGCAACAACGTTGGGCCCGACAAATGCGCGTTTGCCAACTGTGCCGTCCCACAGCAGCGAACAGCTGTTGGTGTATGACTCGTCGTCAAACACCACGTCGGTAGCTGAACCGAGATTGGTTATTTTTGCCATTCTGCCGATTTTGCCGACCGCCGATTTTTTCTTCGCTACATAATTGCACACCATTTTCTCCATACCGGCTATGAACTCCTTGTCATGACGGTAAAATGTCATGAGATACGCCATCTGGGCGGTTAGCTCTTCAAATATGAGTACGCGGCGGCCTCCATGTTCGTTCAGTACGTTTACCTCCGTTCCGTTGCCGAAAGCGCGCGATCCGGTACATATTATGGAGCCGATATTTGTTATGTAGGCTCCGTCAAGTATCTCATAGTTTATAATGCGTTCCCATACTTTGGCTATGTACACGTTATCGCCTACGGTGCAGTTATGGAGCGATGCGTCGAATATGCCCGACTGCACTATTATGCCGGCGGTGCCTATGACTGTCTCATCGGTAAGTCCGAGACGTATCTCACCCGAGAAATTAACCCGTACGTAATTGCTGCAGTCAAAGCCCTCTTTTACTCTTATGTCATTCCAGTCAGTCGAGTTACACCCGTTTTGTTTCATGACTGAAATCTCATTTGGTGTCAATGCTCTGTAATTCATAATGATTGGCCGTTATTGTTTTTTATAGGATTATTCGGTTGTCGTTATATCGGGATTGTCATCGTCGTCATACTTTTGAAAGAGGAAGTCATTGTAGGGGAAGCGTGTCAGGTGTACTTCCTTGGCTTTTTCATAAAGTTTTTCTTTCAGTTCGTCGATGTTGATTTGCTTTTTGGCGGAGATGAACACGCAGTTATCGTGCATTTTGGCCATCCAAGTGGCTTTAAGCTCGTCAAGCGATACATTCTCACGGGTCGAGGGTGTCAGGTCATCGTCATCCTTTGGTTTGTAAGTGAATGCGTCAATTTTGTTGAAGACCATGATCATCTTCTTGTCATTGTCCTTGCCGCATATCTCAGCCAAAGTATTGTTGACGATTTCGATCTGTTCTTCAAATTGCGGATGGCTTATGTCGACCACATGCACGAGTATGTCGGCGTCTCTGACTTCATCGAGCGTCGACTTGAATGAGTTGACGAGATGGGTGGGCAACTTGCGGATGAAGCCTACCGTATCGGTGAGAAGAAAGGGCAGATTGTCGATGATAACCTTGCGTACCGTGGTGTCAAGTGTGGCGAAAAGCTTGTTCTCGGCAAATACCTCGCTTTTGCTGAGCAGGTTCATGAGGGTCGACTTTCCCACATTGGTATATCCTACAAGCGCCACTCGTGTGAGCTTGCCTCGATTTTTACGCTGTATGGATTTTTGTTTGTCAATGCTTTCGAGTTCGGCTTTCAGTCGCGATATCTTGTCGAGGATTATGCGTCGGTCGGTCTCTATCTGGGTCTCGCCGGGACCGCGCATGCCGATACCACCGCGTTGGCGTTCGAGGTGAGTCCACATACGGGTCAGTCGCGGCAGCAGATACTGGTACTGTGCCAATTCAACCTGCGTCTTGGCATTGGCGGTCTGCGCTCTTTTTGCAAATATGTCGAGTATGAGGCTTGTGCGGTCAAGTATCTTCACCTGCAGTTCACGCTCAAGGTTGGCCACTTGTTTTGTCGACAGGTCATCGTCGAATATTACCAGACCTATGTCGTTGTTCTCCACATATTCTTTTATTTCGTCGAGTTTGCCTTTGCCGACAAAGGTACGCGGATTTGGATAGTCTACACGCTGCAAGAACCGCTTTTCAGTCACGGCTCCGGCTGTGTCGGCAAGAAACGCGAGCTCGTCGAGGTATTCGTTGGCTTTCGCCTCGTTTTGCTGCGGCGTTATAAGACCCACGAGTACGGTCTTTTCCGAAGTTTCTTTACTTATTATATTTTCTTTCATCGGTTAAGCAGTTTATTGTACTCCTTACTGTCATTTATCAGCTTCAGCCCTTCGGTATATGACGGGTTCAGGCTGTTGGCAATCTTATAGTACGAACCGTCGTCGTACAAGTCTCGGGCGAGAAGGGCTTTCAGTACCGTGCGCAGATAGCTCTCGCTTTGTCGGAACTGGCTTTCATCATATTTGGTGCCGTCTTTATCTGCCTTTTCGATAAGTCCCTGCATGAATTCTTCGCCGGGCTCGAAGTTAAGTGCGAAAGCGTCTTCGTCGGGGTACATCGTCTTCAGACTTTCACGGTTCTGGTCAACGTACCCGAGTACGTATTGATACAGTGTGCCTTTGGCAAGAAGGTCGCGGTAATAGGGTGTATACCATGTGGTGTCCATCGGTATGAACCGGTCGGGCATTATGCCTCCGCCGCCATATACGGTACGTCCGGCATGGAGTGTCTTGTACTGGAGCGAGTCAGGAAAATGTATGGAGTCGGAGTGCATGAACTCTCCGGCATCGAAGCGGTGTTTCATGTCATCGATGTAGTCATCGAGGTCGCCTTTGACATATGGCTTCTGTATACAGCGTCCTGACGGAGTGAAATACTTCGACACCGTAAGGCGTATCATTGAGCCGTCGGGGAATGGGAACGGGCGTTGTACGAGCCCCTTGCCGAATGTGCGTCGTCCTACTATGACTCCGCGGTCGTGGTCCTGAATGGCTCCGGCAAGTATCTCGCTGGCCGATGCCGAGAATTGGTTTACAAGCACCACTATACGGCCGTCGCGGAAGTCTCCGTCCTTGTCGGCTAAAAATGTATAGCCCGGTGTGCGCGGCGAGTCGGTATATACGATTAAATCGCCTTTTTTCAGAAAATGTCCGGCGAGTTCCTGTGCGGCGTTGAGGTATCCTCCTCCGTTGTCCTGAAGGTCGATTATAAGCTGTTTCATGCCCTGTTTGCGCAACTTGCCCATGGCCTCGGCAAATTCCTGCGGAGTCTGTTCGGCAAAGCGGCTTATGCGTATATATCCTGTGACGGGGTCGGCCATGTATGCGGCGTCGACACTGTAAATAGGTATATCGTCGCGTGTTATGCTGAAGTCTATCAGCTCCGGCACGCCGTTGCGTTTTACTTTCACGTTTACAACCGTGCCTTTAGGACCGCGCAATCGCTTCATGACATCGGTATTCTTCATCTTGACTCCGGCTATGACGGTGTCATTTACCATTATTATGCGGTCGCCGGGAAGTAAGCCTACTTTTTCCGACGGTCCTCCGGCCACGGTCTGGATTACGTATAGAGTATCGGTGGCCATGTTGAACTGTATGCCCACGCCGCTGAAGTTGCCGTTAAGCGGTTCGTTGAGTTCACGTGTCTCCTCCGGGGTCGAGTAGGCCGAGTGGGGGTCAAGAGTCTTGAGCATGGCTCTGATGGCCTCGTCCACTATAGTGTCGCGGTCTACCGAGTCGACATAAAATTTAGATATTATACCTTCGGCATACTGCAGCTTGCGCTCGGGCGTGAGCACGAAGTTTTGCGATACGGCAGCCGACGCCGAAATGATTATTGATAGTGCAACAAATAGTAAAGTCCTCATAAGCGGTTGTTTAGTTAAATGTTTCGGCATTAGGCACAAACTGGCTTATGTCGTAGCCGTATCGGTCAAGATCGCGTACCATTGTCGAACTGATGTATTGCAACTCGGGCAGGGTATAGAGAAGTACCGTCTCGATGCCCGATATCTTACGGTTGGCGTAAGCGAGGTTGCGTTCATATTCATAGTCAGCCACCGTGCGCACTCCGCGCAGTATGAACCGTGCGCCGTAGGCTTTGGCTATGTCTACGGTCAGCCCGTTGTAGCTTGTGACTTCCACCCTCGGTTCATCGGCCATGACCGCCCGTATGTGGTTTACGCGTACATCGGTAGGTTTGTAGCAGCGCTTGGCATCATTTATGCCCACGGCTATTATGATTTTGTCAAACAGTTCCAGCCCTCGCTCGACAATGGATTTATGGCCTATCGTGAACGGGTCAAACGTGCCCGGATATATGGCTATACGTTCAGGAGATTTCGGAGTCATCTTCAATTACGAGATTGTCAATAATAAAGTTCTGGCGCTCGGGAGTGTTTTTGCCCATATAAAATTCAAGCAATTCACTCACGGCATCTTCTTTTCGCAATGACACTCGGTCAAGCCTCATGTCAGGGCCGATAAAACCGCGGAATTCTTCGGGGTCTATCTCGCCGAGGCCTTTGAATCGGGTTATCTCGGCATTTGTCCCGAATTTTTTAATGGCGGTTATACGCTCCTCGTCATTATAACAATAATATACGTCATCGGTTGTTACGCCCGTATTCTTTTTTTTCGCACCCGACCGGCGTGTCGTAGCCTTGTTTCTTACACGGAACAGCGGCGTCTGAAGGACGTATACATGGCCTTTTTTTACAAGGTCGGGGAAGAATTGCAGGAAGTATGTGAGCAGCAGAAGACGTATGTGCATGCCGTCGACATCGGCATCGGTGGCTATCACCACATTGTTGTAGCGCAGGTCATCGATGCTGTCCTCTATGTTGAGGGCTGCCCGCAGAAGTGCGAACTCATCGTTTTTGTATACGTCTACGAGCGGCATTCCGTATGTGTTCAGCGGTTTTCCACGCAGTGAGAATACCGCCTGAGTGTCGACATTGCGTATTTTTGTTATCGAACCGGCTGCGGAGTCACCCTCGGTTATGAATATTGTTGAGGCGTTTTTCTTGTCTTCATCGCCTTTTACATCATTGAGGTGGGTGCGGCAGTCGAGTAGTTTTTTGTTATGTATGGCCGCTTTTTTCGCTTTTTCCCTTACCGCTTTGGTCACACCGGCCATGGCTTTACGCTCTTTTTCATTCTCTTGGACTTTCTTCAGGAGTATGTCGGCTGTGGTAAGGTCAATGTGCAGGTAGTTGTCGAGCTCCTTTTTGATGAAGTCGCCGATGAATTTTGCCACTGTAGGGCCTTCGGGGCCCATGTCGCGTGAGCCGAGCTTTGTTTTGGTCTGTGACTCGAATACCGGCTCCTCGACTTTTATGGAAATAGCGGCTACCATGCCTCCGCGTATGTCGGAGTACTCGAAGTTCTTTCCGTAGTACTCCTTGATCGTGCGTGACACTGACTCGCGGAACGCGGTGAGATGTGTTCCGCCCTGAGTGGTGTGCTGGCCGTTGACAAAGGAGTAATACTCTTCGCCAAACTGCTTGGTGTGGGTGATTACGGCTTCGATGTCGTCGCCTTTCAGGTGTATTATGGGGTACAGCGGCTCGTTGGTGAGGTTCTCTTTCAGAAGGTCGAGCAGACCGTTGCGCGAGAAGTAGCGTTTGCCGTTGAAGTATATTGACAGGCCCGTGTTGAGAAACGTATAGTTTTTTACGAGCTGTACTATATACTCTTCATGATAACTGTAGTCACGGAATATCGAGTTGTCGGGGATGAACCGCACGGCTGTGCCGTTGGCTTCGTCACATTCCACCACGCCGCTGTCGGAAGTCATCTCGCCGCAGCTGTATTCGATGATGCGGCATTGGCCGTCGCGCACACTCTTTATGTAGAAGTATGTCGACAAGGCGTTGACGGCTTTTATGCCTACACCGTTCAGGCCTACCGACTTCTTGAATGCTTTTGAATCATACTTTGCGCCGGTATTCATTTTTGACGATACATCGACAACCTTGTCCAACGGTATGCCGCGTCCGAAATCGCGTACGCTTACTTCCGTATCGGTAACCTGAATGTCAATCTGCTTGCCGAAGCCCATCATATACTCGTCGATGGAGTTGTCAAGCACCTCTTTCAGCAATACATATACACCGTCGTCGTTTTGCGATCCGTCGCCGAGCTTGCCGATATACATACCCGGACGCAGACGTATATGTTCTTTCCAATCAAGAGTTTTTATGTCGTCGCCGGAATAGTTTGACGGCATGTCGGGCTTTTCCTGTTCCGGCGTGATAATTTGTTCGTCAGTCATGTGATTCTTTGGCCGATTTATCTATATGTTAACTTGCAAATGTACAAAAAAATACTGAATAATCAGCTACGGCCACTCGAAACTTTTTTATTTGTCAATCCGGAGGCCATCGAGCGCTTTTATATAGAGGGCGATGGCTTGGCGTATTTCGTCGAGGGTTATGAATTCGTCGGCCGTGTGGGAACGGGCGGAGTCACCGGGGCCTATCTTGACCGAGGGCCACGGCATCAGAGCTTGGTCGCTTAACGTCGGTGAGCCGTAGGGAGTGCCTCCGGCCATGATAAAGCGCTGTACCATAGGATGGGAGATATCTATCCCCGAAGGATTAAGACGGGTGGACCGCGGTGTGAGCGTGCATCCCGGCACGGCCTGTCGGATAAGGGCTAAAGTCTCTTCGTTGGTGTAACTGTCAGTAGACCTTACGTCGACTACAAAACGGCATGAGTCAGGCACTACGTTGTGTTGGGTTCCGGCATCTATCTGGGTGACGCTGATCTTTACCGGCCCGAGTGTTGATGACACCTCAGGCAACTGCAGTGTGCGCAGGGTTTCTATTATCGGCAGAGCCTTATATATGGCGTTGACCCCCTCGCTACGGGCTGCGTGTCCTGACACGCCTGTGACCATACCGTCAAGTACCATCAGTCCCTTTTCGGCGACGGCAGGATTCATGCCGGTTGGTTCGCCTACCAGTGCGAGTGTGACAGGAGGGAGCATCGGTATTATTGATTCGATACCGTCGCGTCCGCTGACTTCCTCTTCCGCCGATACGGCAATAATAAGATTATAGTCGCGTGGCCGGGTATTCATGTATATGAATGTGGCTATAAGCGATACGAGCGATGCTCCGGCATCATTGCTCCCGAGCCCGTATAACCGTCCGTCTTCCTCATACGGGGTAAACGGGTCGCGAGTCCATCCGGCGACAGGCTTTACGGTATCTATGTGGGAATTAAGTAAAAGTGTGGGTCGTGAATAATCATAACCTTCGGCTATAGCCCATAGGTTATTGCCGTGGCGTTGTACGTTTACTCCTTTAGAGTTCAGATATGCCTCTACTTTGTCTGACGCGGCTTTCTCGTCGCGGCTTACAGAGGGGGTCGATATCAGTTCGCGCAACAGGTCGACCGCTTGATAAAATAATTCATCCATGAGGCAAAATTAGTATTTATTTCCCATCGGCGCAAATCGACTGATTCTCACCTTGCCTCTACCGACGTATATATGAATCTTATCCTCTCGTTCATTAAATAAAATCAGTCGTTTTGCGTCTCCGGCAGGTACTCGGCAAAAAGATGCAGTCCGTAGTAAACGTCGCGTGGCACCTCTTCCCAGCCGACCTCGTCGACCGACGGTTTTCTCTCTGTCAGCCATTTCCATGCCGAGACCATTGTGTCAAGAGCTCTATCCCATTCATCATGGTTGTACCATTCGCGAATCGGGTAAACATACATCCTTTGGAAATAGCGTGGATAGAATACACTTAGATTGGCAAAGATGGAGAGAGTCGGATATATGGCCTTTGCAAGAGTGCGGTCGAGATTGCATAGCTCCCTGAAACTTGACGCTTTATATTTTAAACCGTCATGCCGTTCTTTTGACAGGGAGTAGTGCCGGTCGTTAAGGTAGGGGAGAATGTTGACAAACAGATGCAGTGCGTCGGTCAGGCATTTTATTGTGTCACCATGTTCAAAATTTATTTTTCGCCCGCGATATTTCAGTCCTCCGTTTTTATAATAATTTATAAGCATGCCGAAAGCCTTGTCGATTTTATCAAAATCTTTCCGGCCTACCGACTGATGCGGAGGGTTATGGAAGTATGACATAAGATTGCCGCATGAGCCGGGCTTTATTTCAGCCACATCCATGAAGTCGGAGAGCAGAGACTTCGCTATCTCGGCGAAATAGGCGTAGAAGAACCAGATGTCGGCTCTGTCAAAGGTTTCGCAATCATTGCTCTCGCCGGGCTCTTCATCAAATTCTGTCAGATCGATCTTTTCCGGTTTCATTCGGTTATATTTCATCTTCATATCTTGTACTCTCGTAAGGTTCACCGACAATTTCTCCCCTGTTACGCTCGATGATGCGGCGGATAGCTTCGAGGCATGAGGGATGCAGGTTGTGACCGTCTATCTCGATATATCTTAGTGGCGCGTCGTTGGCAATGGTTATTTTCCGTAAGTGGGGCCCCATATAACTATGGCTGGAAAACGATTCCAACTTATGGCAGCCCGACAAGTCAAGAGAATGGCAGTCGCATTGAAACGTCAGAAAACGAAGGTTAGGACAGCGGGACAGATCATAACTGTCGGCGAGATTTATGGTCAGTGAAAGCTTTTCAAGATTCGAATTATCAAGAATGACTGTCTGACACCTCTGGGCTTCTATCTCTCGGATTGACGGAGCCTTACTGAAATCAATAAGTTCATAATCGCACTCGCCGCCCGCTGGATCTACATAATCTATCAAGCCGGACAGCACGGTCGCCGTAATAATAAACGAAAGCGACTCGTCTTTTGGATATATATGATATTCATTGATTGTATTTCCATAGTATGTTTTTACCATACCGTCTCCCCAGTCAATACGCACTGACGGATTATTTCCCGATAATTTCATATATATCGCATGGACATCGCCTTGGGTCCAGTTTACCGGACGCATGTGTACTGTAATCTTTTCCATGATGCAAAATTACACATGCAGTATGCCATTTCGCGGCAGAATAAAAATGTATTTTAATATGTCGCGAAATGACATATCGCTATGATATCTTTGCCCGAAAAACAGGACTATGTTTATCAATCTTCAACAAAGAAAATGTATGCGATGCGGGCGACGGTTCACCTATATGCTCGGCGATTTCATAATCACGTTTCCAAAATGTCCCGTATGTGGCTCGCACTTTACGATAAAACAGAATAAAATTTTTTGGCGAGGATATTAAGAAACAGTTGCCGGGAAACCGGACTTTATTCACTGATATTATATTGGCATTTGAAAAGAGACTTTTCGACCTGTCGGTCGCGCTTTAAACAGAGGTAGAGCGAGTCTCATTCACGCCAAAGGTTCCGTATATCGAAATCGCCAAATTCGCTATATGAGGGAACAGCCGGTGAAGAATGTCCGTTTCCGGCAGCGTTTTTTATTGGCGCAATGCGTCATTATCATATACGCACCGGAGGCTAGTTGGCGTATTCTTCATGTCCTTTCCGAAAGATGCTCTGTCAAGATTGATCCGTGAAAGCCTTTATGTCACGGCTGCGGAGTCCGGTGTCGGGATTGGTGATGATGCAGCGGGTTCTTTGTTCGGCGGTGAACGAATCTTCATCATCAATTATTATGTAGTCGGCCGTTTTGTTGTGGGAATGGAGATAGTCTGCAATCTCTTCACTGCGGTTGTCGCTCATTGAGTCTGTCGGAAGTACGGCGTGAAGTCGGCCGGGCATACCGCGCATTTTCCACATCTTACGTAGCTTGTCGAAGCTATGGATGTAGCGCCACGAAGAGGTTATGACAATCTTCAAGTCAGGATAGGAGTCGATGACCTCCTTAAGGGCTTCTACCGCTTTGGGGTCAAACAGAGGGCCGAATTGGTCGGATGCCGGCATTTTCGCCAATTTACGGTCAGTCTGGTAATTGCCGCTGTTGAGCACGCCGTCGAAATCAAGAAATAGATATTCCGGATGCCGTTTTTTAGAATAGCGTCGGGTTATCTCTTCGGCCAACCATTTGATTTCATCGCGAAGCCATTGCGGTGAGAGAATTTCAGCATCAGGACCAAGACGCAAAATTTCATGCTGGAATTCATATTCGGGACGGAGATTCAATTCATAGTCGGAGTATTCTTTAGTCTGGACAAGCAAGCGTTGCGACTTGTGGAGCGGCAGTGAATCCATATAGGCCTGTTGGCGGCCGTAAACGCGGAGCATCACTTTTTCACTATCATAGTCATTGTCTACGTTTACGCCAATCACTTCATCAAAATAGTCTTTGACCATAAGGTCGTTGTCGGGAGTAAATGAAGCGTCGGTTAGCTCCATTTCTTGGATGCGGTCGAGAGCGAATACACTTGGCGAGTCGAAATCTTGGTTTTTGGCAATCAGGTACCACCGCTGCTTGGATTGCTTGAGGCCGCAAGGTATTATTTCCCATTCAATGGCCTTGGATGAGTTGAAACTCCGGTAAGTCATTCTAAGAACTTTGCGTTTGGTCATCGCTTCGATGATGGGCGATATGAAACCGGTGCCTCCGGGAGTTTCCTCAAAAATAATGCGCTTGGCAATCTCTTCGTTGTCAATGAGCAGGTTGTCGATTAAGAGCCCGTTTAAGAGCCATGATGTGAATGACGGTTCGTCAAGCACCTCGTCGTTGTCAATGTAGTATGTGTTTCCGTTGTAGCGGTTGCATAAAATGTCGATGCCGAAAATATCGGCAATTGCCTGACGGTGACGGTGAAAAGTGCGATCAGGTATCTCTCCTTCGTGTTCCAGACGAAGCGTGCGCTCATTCATCCACTTCTTGTTGATCTCTTCAAGAGTAATGTGCCCGGCGCGGTGGATTGTGTCGATAAGCCAAGCATAACGTCTTATTAGTCTTACTGATGCAGCCATAGATAATTGGTTTTCCGCGAAGATAATGATTTACTATGACATTTCGTGGCAGAACGGGGCCTTTTTATGGCTTTTTGAGTGAGCGGTGGGGAATGGCGTGTAGTTGCAGGCTGTCGAGGTAGCGGTTGTGGCGCCGTGGATGCAGGTCGTTGCTGAGCAGTATCGAGTCGGGCGAAAATGTGCGTGCGATGTCAAGGATGTCGCCTTTGAACCCCCTGCATACGACGACATAATCGACATGCTTGTTTGGCTCAAGCCGGTCATTGTGTACGAACTGATAAGTTTTGTCTTTATAACGAAGCATGTTGTCGATGCGCGTGATATTTCCCAAAGTCAATGAGTCCGGTGCGATTCGGAGAGAGTCGATGCCCCGGATTGAAAGGAAGTCGCCGAAACGCCGTTGGTGGGCATGGATGACTGACATGGCATTTTGAGGCGCGGCGGTTGTGATAAGAAAGGCTTCTTTCTTATGTCGGTATATGGCCGATGTTTCGTACGTTGCGCGGGTGATAAAAAATTCTTCTTCCGGATAATGTGGAGCTGTGGCCATGAGTATTGTCATCGTACTAATAACCGACACAGCTGAGAGGAGATACCATATGCGCCGTCGGTAAAATATGGATAAAGCGAGTGCGGTCATTGTGGCGAAGTAGGGTATCAATGTCCATCCGGAGAAATATATGCCTTTTATGGTAGCGCCCGGAAGCATGTTGACTGAAGTGGTTATGCTGTCGATTATGCGGTAAAGGAAGTCTACTGATTGACATACGGCACTGCATCCGATGCCTGCCGCCTCGGCGATAAGTATGACGATGCCGCCTGAAATAATAAACGGAAGAATTATGATGACCGGTATATTGGCGAGAATGAAGTAACTTGGAAATGTATGAAAATGATAAGCCGCTGTCATGGCCGTACCCAGTGTCGCTGCAATGGTTACGGTTATGAGTGATACAATATAATATAATGAGCGATTTTTAAGATTTATATTGTTCAGAGGCATTGAAAATATCAAAATGGATGCTACAGCGGAGAAGGATAGCTGAAAGCCGGGCTGAAACAGTGCGATGGGATCGAAAAGCAGTATGATAATCATAGCCAGCAAAAGTGCATTGAAACTTGAATACCTGCGTTTCAGCATGAAGCCGAGGCCTATGGTCGAGGCCATGATGACCGCGCGGGTTACAGATGGAGACAAGCCTGTCATTACGGCATAGCTCCATAATGCCACTATGATTATGGCAGTCGGCAGGTGGCGTTTGCCCGTCATCCTTAGCGGAAACAGCACGATTGACAATACGATGGCTATAATGCCGACGTGTAGGCCGCTTAAAGCAAGTACATGAGCTACGCCCGATGATGAGAAACGCGTGCGCGTCGCTTCGGGCAATATGGAACTGTCGCCTGTAAGTGTCGCTATGAGAAATTCACATGACGGAGTATCGAGGTCACTTTGTTTAAGCATATCGCCTATGAGCGGTTGTAATCTTCTTATGCGCCAATAAAGTGAATTGCTTCTATCGGTTATATCAAGGCTGTCAGGACGTACGAAAGCCGTATACTCTATGCCGCTTCGCCGTAATGTCGACGCATAATCGTTTTCGTACATGTCGGGGTGCGCCGGTAGATTTAATGTAGCCGAGAAACTGACTGAGTCGCCGGGCGATACCGGTATGCTTACCGTCGGATAAGTGAGCAGTACGGTGGCGCGTTGCCCTCCCGGCAGTGTCGTATTTACGGTAAGGTGCTGGCCGGTGTCATTGGTCTTGCTCCTTTTCACTATGCCGTGGTAGCGCTCTTTTCCCATTATTGCAGGAGGTTCCAGAGTAAATATATGTATTATCAGAATTACCGCAACCATTATTATGGCCGCGGGAAGTAGCGGAACATATGAAAACGGCGGCTTCACAGGCGATTTATATTGGTTAAGTTTGTAAATATTAAGGTTATTGACAAATATACATACTAAAATTAAAAGATATAAATTAATTGAGGTTAAAAATTAGCTTTGAATGAAATTTTAGATTTAAATTTGTGCCCGAAAAAATAGGTGTAATAAAATTCAAGGTATTTATGTTCAGTGAGAAACGTAGCAGCATGTTGCACGGAATACTGTTGATCGGTTTGTTTTCCTGTGCCGCATTTTACATAGGCGATGCGCAATTCTTCAAAGAGATTTCATTCAGCCCGATGATTATAGGTATCATCCTGGGTATGCTTTATGCTAACAGTCTTAGAAATCATCTTCCCGAGACATGGGTGCCGGGTATTCAGTTCTGTTCGAAAAAGATACTTCGTCTCGGTATAATCCTGTATGGTTTCAGGCTTACATTTCAGGATGTGCTCAATGTCGGTACGGCAGGCATACTCGTAGATGTAATAATCGTGACAGTCACAATACTTGGAGGCGTATTTGTCGGACGTCTGCTTAAGATGGACAAAGACATAGCCCTGCTTACATCGATAGGTAGCGGAATATGCGGTGCCGCTGCTGTGCTTGGCGCCGAGTCGACTATCCGCACCAAACCTTACAAGACGGCTGTCGCTGTAGCTACTGTCGTTATATTCGGTACCATATCCATGTTTATCTATCCTATAGCTTACAGGGCCGGTATGCTTCAGCTTACGCCTGACGAGATGGGTATATATGCAGGCTCTACTCTTCATGAAGTGGCGCATGCGGTAGGGGCCGGCAATGCCATGGGCACCGATATATCGAATGTGGCCATAATAGTGAAGATGATACGCGTTATGCTTCTTGTGCCCGTGCTGCTTATACTGGGTTACTGGGTAGCCATGAAAGCCAAGAAAGGCTCGGGGGAGACACAGAAAGGGAAGGTGGCGATACCGTGGTTCGCTATCGGATTCCTTGCCGTAATAGGCTTTAACTCTTTTGACTTGCTGCCGCAGTCGCTTGTCGACGGCATCAATTATGTGGACACATTCTTGCTTACTATGGCTATGGCGGCTTTAGGTGCGGAGACGAGCATAGATAAATTCAAGAAAGCCGGAGCCAAGCCTTTTGTTTTGGCGTTCATACTTTATATATGGCTGCTTGGCGGCGGTTACCTTTTGTCCAAGTATCTGGCTCCGATGTGTCTCTAACTGACGGCGGAGCCGTTATTCATTCCATATGTTCCAAGATATGAACGCTTGGAGCAGAAGCATTTCCAGTCCGTTTTTGACTTCGGCTCCGTGTTCTGACGCACGTTTCATAAATAAAGTTACGTCAGGATTGTATATGAGGTCATAGCACAAGTGCTCGGGAGTCAGCAGTCCGTAGGGGATATCTGGGCATGTGTCTATTTTGGGATACATGCCGAGGGGAGTAGTGTTTACGATAATCTTATGCTCATTCATTACTTCAGGGTCGAGATCATCGTAGCCGAGTTCACCTTCTTCAGGTGTGCGCGATACATACGTCGGTTCAATGCCGAGGTTTATCAATCCTTGCCGTACGGCTTTGGCCGCGCCTCCGGTGCCGAGTATCAATGCTTTGTTGCGCGCAGGCGTTATTAAGGGCCGCAATGAATCTGAAAAACCGATCATGTCGGAGTTGTATCCTTTAAACTTCAGACTGTTCTTCTTGCGGATGAATTTTATGACATTGACGGCGCCTATCTTTGCCGCATCCTCGTCTATTTCATCAAGATAAGGCAGTACCTGCTCTTTGTACGGTATGGTGACGTTGAGCCCGCTCAAGGTCGGATACTGTGCCACTACCTCCATCAGGTCGCCGATGTCGGGTAGCTCGAAGTTAAGATAGCGTGCGTCGATATGCTCCGCTTCAAACTTCTGATTAAAATAATTTTTGGAAAACGAGTGGGTCAACGGAAACCCGATTAATCCGAATATACGTTCGCCTTTTCCTGCCATAGTCAATTTTAATATTTTTCGCAAAAATACAAAAATGGCTTAAAAATATGGCTTAAAGTGTCGTGAAAATACCTTTTAGTGGTAAAAATATCGAAACAAGGGGTCTTTTTTTATAATTTATTGTGGAAATAGAACAATTCTTCATAACTTTGCCTTATGCTGTAAAACATTATTGCACGGCATTTGGAAAGATGATCAAAAAAAGCACTTTAGAAAAAGTCATTCAAAATGATTTAGCCGATATATGGTCTATTCTTGACGGTAACGAGAAGCGTCGTATTGTCGAGAATTTTACTACGCATACATTTAAAAAGAATCAGATTATATATGCCGAGAAGGAGGAGCCGGAGTTTCTGTGGTGTCTGCTTAAGGGTAAAGTGAAGCTGTATAAAGACGGTATAGGCGGACGTCAACAGATATTGCGCCTCATACGTCCGGTGCAGTACTTCGGTTACCGTGCCTACTTTGCCGAGGAGCCTTATGTGTCGACGGCAGCGGCGTTTGAAGCATCGGTGCTCGGATCCATTCCCATGTCGGTTGTAAAGGATCTTATCCAGAACAACATAAAGCTTGCTTGGTTTTTCATACATGAACTTTCAAGAAATCTCGGCGGATCGGATACAAAAATAGTCAACCTCACACAAAAACATATTCGCGGACGTCTGGCTGAAGCTCTTATCGCTTTGAGGGAGAGTTACGGCTATGAAGACGATAACTCCACAATAAAAATATATATGGCGCGCGAAGACCTCGCGAACCTGTCAAATATGACGACATCCAACGCCATACGCACACTGTCGGGTTTTGTCAATGAAAAAATACTTATCGTTGACGGTCGGCGTATAAAGATAATCAACGAACCCGCTCTAAGGAAGATAAGCAAGTTCGGTTAAAACAATCTGCGTATAATCTTGTCGGAGGAGGTCCGGTCAAATTCCGGAATGAAATAAACCGCTTTGGGCACGCTGTATCGGTCGAGAATACGGCGTGCTTCGTTTATTATGACGTCGGCATCTTCTTGCCTTCCGCTGCCTTCTATGTACATGACCGCTTCCTGACCCCACTCGTGGCTTTGACGTCCGATGACATAAAACGGGCGCTTGATGAGCGAGGAAAGTTTGCGTTCCACCTCTTCGGGGTGAATCTTTATGCCTCCGGAGTTTATTACATTATCGTATCTGCCGAGCCACCGAAACCTGAGTGGAGATTCCGTTTCGACAATGTCGTTGGTGACAAGACGGCCGAATGAAAATCCCGGTGCGTTTATTACGAGACATCCTCTTTTGTCCGTGTCAAATGTTATGCCCGGAAGAGCTTCGAATGATGTCGCTTCTGACGATATTTTGCGTATGGCCACATGGCTGCACGTTTCCGTCATGCCGTATGAGAGCCATGCATTTATGCCGCTTTTTGCTATGGCGGTTTCCTGTTCGGGTGACAGGGCGCCTCCGCCTATGAGAAGATTGCGTACTATGCTCCTTTTGTCGGCTGACAGGATGTGTTCAAGCTGTGCGGGCACTATGGGCAGTAGATCTATAGACCCGCTTCGGTCAAGCGATATTGCCCGTGCCGGTTTTTCTATGTACAGTGTCGCTCCGGACTCGATTGCCCTTACAATCATCATTTTGCCGGCTATATAGTCGGTCGACAACGGCAGCAGCAGCACTGACTTCGGGTTTATGCCGAAAAAACGGCATGTGGCCCGGGCCGACAGAAGCATGTCGGATTTCAGTAATCTTATCTCTTTTGGTTTGCCTGTCGAACCTGAGGTGTGGGCTATGACGTAATCTTTTTCATTGTGCCATTCGTCGAGAAACTTCTCGGCAAGCCCGTGCGGATCTACTACCATAGGTGTAATATGTCTTCCGGCAACCGCCATTCTCCGTCAGGATCGTATCGTATTATATCGCGCTCCTGTATGATAGGTGACGGTATGTTGTCGGTGTATAACGCTCCCGTGCCAAGTCCTTGAGGCATTGTCGTATTGTATGTCGACACCCATTGGGCTATGGCGTTAAGCCCTATGTTGGATTCAAGAGCCGATGTGGCCCACCATCCGATACTTCTTTCTTCGGCAAGTACTATCCACTCGTCCGCACTCCGGAAGCCTCCGCATAGCGATGGTTTAAGTATTATGTAACGCGGGCGTATGCTGTCAAGCATCTCTGTCTTCTCACTAACGGAGTGTAGCCCTATAAGCTCTTCGTCAAGAGCTATGGCTATCGGACTTTGGTCGCACAATCGTCGCATGGTGTCGTACTGTCGCGGTTTTATCGGCTGCTCTATGGAGTGTATGCCGTAATGTGACAGCTTTTCAAGCCGTGACAACGCATTGTCCGGTGTAAAAGAACCGTTGGCATCGAGGCGGAGTTCAAGGCGGTCGGGTGAATACCTGCGGCGTATGTAACGCAACAGGTCGAGCTCCTCATCGAAATTTATACCACCTATTTTCAGCTTCATGCAGCGAAAGCCGGCGTTCAATTTTTCGTCAATTCGCGATAGCATGGTCCGGGCATCGCCCATCCATATGAGGCCGTTTATCGGTATTTCCTTCAGACCCTGACTCCAGCCGCTGCGGTATATGGTGCGGTTGCCGCCGTTTCGCAAGTCATTGAGCGCGGTTTCAAGTCCGAACCGAAGAGATGTGTATTCAGGCCATGCGATATTGTCGATCGACCGGCTTCGGTTTATGTCGTCGCACAGGTCGGCCAATCGCTTTTCGTAGTCAGGCTTGTCGTCATCTCCAAGTCCGCGAAATAGGGCGCACTCGCCTATACCGAAGCAACCGGGCGCTTCTTCATGCCATATTTTTATATAATATGTGTCGCGTCGGGTGAGAGTGTCGCGCGACGTTACGGCCGGTTGCTTGAAGTGCAGGGTGTAGGAAATGTATTTTGCCTTTAGCATCAACCGGGGAATTTGGGGAACTGGTCGAAATCGGGATCGCGCTTTTCCAGAAATGCGTTTTTGCCTTCCTGCGCTTCTGCCATTAGGTAATACATGAGTGTGGCGTCGCCCGCAAATTCCATCATGCCCCGTTGTCCGTCAAGCTCTGCGTTAAGCGCGCGTTTGATCATCCTGATAGCCATAGGGCTTCGTTTGAGTATCGTTTCGCACCATTCTACGGTCTCGTCCTCAAGCCGTTCAAGCGGCACTACTTTGTTGACCATGCCCATCTCTTCAGCTTCTTTGGCGGTGTATTGACGGCATAGAAACCATATTTCGCGGGCTTTTTTCTGTCCGACACAGCGAGCGAGATATGAAGAGCCGAAACCTGCGTCGAAGCTGCCTACTTTCGGGCCGGTCTGTCCGAAACGTGCATTTTCCGATGCTATGGTAAGGTCACAAACTACCTGAAGCACATTACCTCCGCCTATGGCATATCCATTGACCATCGCTATTACCGGTTTTGGAATAGAACGGATGGCTTTGTGCAGATCGAGTACATTAAGACGAGGCACTCCGTTTTGGTCGATATAGCCTCCAACGCCTTTTACTTTCTGGTCGCCCCCCGAGCAAAACGCTTTGTCGCCGGTGCCTGTGAGCACGATGACGCCTATGTCGGGTCGCTCGCGGCATATGGCCATGGCATCGAGCATTTCGAAGTTGGTCTGAGGTCTAAATGCATTGTATACCTGAGGACGGTTTATCGTTATTTTGGCTATGCCGCCATATTGTTGGAAAAGAATATCCTCATACTCTTTGATTGTGCTCCATTCTCTCATATGTAAGAATTATTATATTAATGATGTATTGTGATATCTGTAGAAATTAAGTTAACAGAGTCTGTAATGCAAAATTACTATATTTCTTGTAAACCGTGCAAAATGCGGCATTTAAATACTTAAATTAACTAATGTAGGGCCGTTGTGACAGGATATGTGAAGTTATGTAATATAAATGAAATATTTGCTCACGTTTGTAAATAATTGTAAATAAGAATGTTGACTATTAACTATGGTTAAATGATATAGTTTTACTAAATTTTTTATTAAAAAGGTATTGCATATTAAAAATATTATGTATCTTTGCTGTGTAATCAATTTGTAACACGTTTGTGTGAGGGTTGAAATAAAAACATTAACTAAAACAAAATTATCACTATGGGTTCGTCTAACTTTCAAACAAAGCTGTTAAGCTTGCAAAGCAATCTTCTTAACTTCGCTTACATCCTTACGTCAAACCGCGATGATGCTTATGACCTGCTTCAGGATACTACGTTGAAAGCTCTTGACAATGAGGACAAGTATGTTGACAACGTAAACTTCAAGGGATGGGTGTTCACAATCATGCGCAACATCTTCATCAACAACTACCGTAAGGTTGTACGTTCGGCTACTATCATCGACCAGACAGAGGACCTGTATCATCTGAATCTTCCGCAGGACTCAGGCTTCGAGACTCCCGAGGGTTCTGTTGCCGCCAAGGAGATCACCGCCGCCATCAACTCGTTCAGCGACGACTACCGCATACCGTTCTCCATGCATGTAGCCGGCTACAAGTACAACGAGATAGCCGAGAAGATGAATCTTCCTCTCGGTACGGTCAAGAGCCGCATCTTCTTTGCCCGCCAGCGTCTGCAGCAGTCGCTCAAAGACTACCGTTGAGCCGGGCCGACATTAAGAACATGCCCATAAGATAAGTAATATATGAAGCGATACCGCGCGGTATCGCTTTTTTTTACACGCAAAAAAACGGTAGGGTTAGAAGGGACGCCGGTACCACGGCGTCCGGCTGTGACCCGTATGATGTCTTTATGTCCATCCGGATTTGCGGGCACCGTACTACCGGGCCCTGCCAATCGACTGCAATTGGTCGTATTCAGTCAGGTTATATAAAATGGCAGGAGGTGGAAAATCATTGCAATTTTCCGCCTCCTGTGTTTGGGTTGCCGGCATGGCTGCCGGTCATGCTACCCTCGTTATAAAAATGTAAAGAGGTTGTTATGCGTTCTTTACTTTTTCAACAACAGCCTTGAAAGCGGCGGGGTTGTTGAGAGCGAGGTCGGCGAGCACCTTGCGGTTGATCTCGATACCTGCTTTGTGGATCAAGCCCATAAGCTTGGAGTAAGAGAGATTCTCTTCGCGGGCAGCGGCGTTGATACGCTGTATCCACAATGCGCGGAAGGTGCGCTTTTTGTCTTTGCGGTCACGGTAAGCGTAGGTAAGACCTTTTTCCCAAGTATTTTTGGCAACGGTCCACACGTTTTTGCGGGCACCGTAGTAACCGCGGGTGAGTTTTAAGATTTTCTTTCTGCGTGCTCTTGAAGCAACATGATTTACTGATCTTGGCATTTTTGTAATGTTTTTTGAATGTCAGCGGCTTTTTCTTTGCTCTTTAGTGCTGTGCATTCGGTTAATGAAAAATGATTATAAAATCACGAATTAAAGACATTGAAAACGTCGGCCTTCGCTTAGAGGGCGAGAAGATCTCTAACCTCGTGTACATCCACGCGGGCAACAAGTCCGGAGTGGGTAAGGTTTCTCTTCTGCTTCTTGGTCTTCTTGGTCAGAATATGACTTTTGAAGGCATGTTTTCTTTTGATTTTTCCTGATCCGGTAAGGGCGAACCTCTTTTTGGCACCGGAATTAGTCTTTACCTTAGGCATTTCTTAAAAATTTTATTAATTCGAGTTATAATTATTCGGTCGATTGCTCGACAAAATTACTTTTTCTTGGGCGACAACATTATTGTCATTCTCTTACCTTCAAGCACCGGCATCTGTTCGAGTTTGCCTATCTCCTCAAGGTCGTTGGCAAAACGCAGAAGCAATACCTCGCCCTGCTCTTTGAACAGGATGGAGCGTCCACGGAAGAATACGTAGGCTTTTACCTTGGCACCTTCTTTCAGGAAGCCCTGTGCGTGCTTGAGCTTGAAGTTGTAGTCATGGTCATCGGTCTGCGGTCCGAACCGTATCTCCTTGACCACTACTTTGGTGGATTTGGCCTTCTGTTCTTTCAGACGCTTCTTCTGCTGATAAAGAAACTTCTGATAGTCAAGAATCTTGCATACCGGAGGGGCAGCATTGGGTGAGATTTCTATCAGGTCAAGCCCTTTCTCCTCGGCCAGTTTCAGAGCATCGTGAATGGAGTAGATGCCGGTCTCCACATTGTCGCCTACAAGGCGTACCTCGCGGGCGCGAATGCGTTCGTTGATGACGTAAGGCTCTTTCTCCTTTTGCTGAGGTCCTCTACGTTGTTGGTAGCCGCGCTGCGGCCCCTGATTTCCGGGTTTGTTATCCATTCGGTAGTTTATTGATTTATCATATTGTTGACTTCCTGAGTCAAATATTCTGCAAAGGTAGTAATTTTCATTGTACCTTTATCACCTTCGCCCTGTTTTCTTACAGAAATTTCACCGTTTTCGGCTTCTTTTTCACCAACTATAAGCAAATAGGGTATGCGCTTGAGCTCATTGTCGCGGATTTTCTTGCCGATTTTCTCGTTTCGGTCATCTACAATAGCGCGTACATCTGCTGCATTAAGCTGTTTTGCCACTTCATAGGCGTAGTCGTTGAACTTCTCGCTGATGGGGAGTACGACAGCCTGATCGGGAGCGAGCCATAGCGGGAAGCGTCCGGCGGTATGCTCGAGAAGTACTGCGACAAAGCGCTCAAGTGAACCGAAGGGTGCACGGTGTATCATCACCGGACGGTGCTTCTGGTTGTCGGCGCCGGTGTATTCGAGCTGGAAGCGTTCGGGCAGGTTGTAGTCGACCTGAATTGTGCCGAGCTGCCAACGGCGTCCGAGGGCATCCTTGACCATGAAGTCGAGTTTGGGGCCGTAAAAAGCGGCTTCTCCGAGCTCAGTGCGTGCATTCAGGCCTTTTTCGGCGCATGCCTCGATAATGGCCTGCTCCGCAAGGTGCCAGTTCTCGGCGCTGCCTATATACTTCTCCTTGTGGTCGGGGTCGCGCAGCGATATCTGGGCCTCGAAGTTGTCAAACTTCAATGCTTTGAATATATAGAAGATGATGTCCATTACTTTGAGGAACTCATCCTTTATTTGGTCGGGAGCGCAGAATATGTGTGCGTCATCCTGCGTGAAACCGCGTACTCGGGTAAGGCCGTGGAGCTCTCCGCTCTGCTCGTAGCGGTATACGGTGCCGAATTCGGCAAGTCGCATGGGCAGGTCGCGGTAGGAGCGGGGATAGGCTCTGAATATCTCGCAGTGGTGAGGACAGTTCATCGGTTTGAGCAGGTACTCCTCGCCCTCCTCGGGGGTATGGATGGGCTGGAACGAGTCTTTGCCGTATTTGGCATAGTGGCCCGATGTCACATAGAGCATCTTGTTGCCTATATGGGGGGTTATTACCTGCAGGTAGCCGTATTGCTTCTGTATCTTACGCAGAAATTGCTCAAGACGGTCGCGAAGTGCGGCGCCTTTGGGCAGCCAGAGAGGAAGTCCGGCTCCTACGTTTGACGAGAATGCGAAAAGTTCCATCTCTTTGCCGAGCTTGCGGTGGTCGCGTTTCTTAGCCTCCTCAAGCATGACCAGATACTCGTCGAGCATCTTCTTCTTCGGGAACGTAATACCGTAAACACGTATCAGCTGGTTGCGCTTTTCGTCGCCGCGCCAGTATGCTCCGGCAAGCGATGTTATCTTGACGGCCTTGATGGGTGCTGTGTTGGCTATGTGCGGTCCACGGCACAGGTCGGTGAACGCACCTTGTGTGTAGGTGGTTATGTGGCCGTCTTCAAGCTCGCTTATCAGCTCGCATTTGTACTCTTCGTTGCGGTCGCCGAATAGCTTCATGGCATCGGCTTTGGATATGTCGGCTCTTACTATCGGCTCTTTTTTTTGGGCGAGTTCAAGCATCTTTGCCTCGATCTTGGGGAAGTCGGCGGCGGTGATGTTGTGTCCGTTAGGGTCGATGTCGTAGTAGAAGCCGTTTTCGATGGCCGGGCCAATGCCGAACTTGACTCCGGGAAAGAGTTCCTGAAGCGCTTCGGCGAGAAGGTGGGCCGAGCTGTGCCAGAATGCGTGTTTGCCTTCGGGGTCTTCCCATTTGAAGAGCTTTATTTCGGCATCCTTGTCAATGGGGCGGCTTATGTCCCAATCTTCGCCGTTTATCGTGGCGGCAAGTATGTCCTGCGCCAAGCGGGGGCTTATGCTCTCGGCTATCTGAAGCGGGGTGGTTCCGGCTTCGTACTGCCTTGTGCTTTTGTCGGGAAATGTAATTGTTATCATTGTGTATCGGTTAATTCTCAATCTTTACATAAGGGCATAACACACCCTTTATGTCAAAAACGACTGCAAATTTAGTTATTTATTTCATATTCTCACAATCTTTTGTGAATGAAGTGAGATAGAAACGTGTCAATACCGGTAAAAAACCGGGTCGGGATAATCCGGGCTTTCATCGCAGAGCCTCTACCTCTTCAGGGGTGAGGGGTATCTTCTTGCCGAGACGCCGTGCTCCGTTGTCGGTTATCAGATAGTTCTCTTCGTTGCGTATGCCTCCGAAGTCGCGGTACTGCTGTACTTTATCATAATTGATAAAGTCTGTGAACCGGCCTTGGCTGTGCCAGAGGTCAATCAGTTCCGGGATGAAGTATATGCCGGGCTCGACCGTGAGGGTGAAGCCGGGCTGCAGCGGCACGGCGAGGCGCTGGCTCTTGCGGCCAAACTGTGTGCTTTTGGGCTTGCCCCCGTAACCGACCCACACTTCGCCGAGGTTTTCCATGTCGTGGACGTCAAGGCCCATGAGGTGTCCGAGTCCGTGGGGATAGAATAGGGCGTGGGCGCCCTCGCGTACGGCGGCGTCTGTGTCGCCCTTCATGAGTCCGAGCTGTTTGAGGCCGTTGACCATCACGCGGGCCGACAGCTCGTAGACATTCATATAGGGTATGCCGGGATGCAACGCCTTGACTGCCGCGAGGTGCATGGCGTTTTGTATCAGGTATATATCGCGCTGGCGCGGTGTGAATTTTTTGCCTGCCGGTATGGTCGATGACATGTCGCCGCAGTAGCCCGAGGGCAATTCGGCGCCGGCATCGATGAGAAACAGGTCCTCGGGGCCTACTGAATTGCCGTGGTAGTGGTTGTGCAGTGTCTGGCCGTTTACTGTGGCTATAGTGGCAAACGAAAGCTCACAGTTGTTCATTTCTGCCACTCGGTTCATTTCTGCCACGACTTCGTATTCATACATGCCCGGCCGCAGTACTTTCATGGCGGTGATGTGCATGTCGGCGGTTACATCGCATGCTTTGTCTATTTCGGCTATCTCCTCGGGGCTTTTGATGTTGCGTTGCGATGCCACGGCTTTGATGAAGGGTATTGACCCTTCCTGACGTGCCGGCAACACACCGGTCCAGTCAAGCAGTTTGAGCTTGTGCTCGGCCCGGTATGGGGGCAGGTAGTGTAGGGTACGCCCTTGTTCGGCCACTTTTGCAATGTATGACGCTATCTCGGCTGCCGGACGTGTGTCGGCTACCCCGACAGCCTCGGCCTTCTCGTGGAGAGTGGGTTGGGTGCCCATCCACACGATGCTGTCGATAGTAAGCTCGTCGCCGAATATTATCGTTCTGTCCTCGTCTATGTCGATTATGGCCGACAGGCCTGCAAACGACAGCCCGAAGTAGTAAAGAAACGTCGAGTCCTGACGGTAACGAAACGTATTGTCTTCGTAATTAAGTCCCTGCTCGTCATTGCCTATAAACAGTAATACACCGGAACCCACTTTAGCCATTAGCTCGGCCCGGCGCTTCATGTAAGTATCTTTTGAAAACATGATGTTGGTGTTGAATTTACAGTGTTGTTAAGTCAGGGTCAAAGATAATAAATAAAACAGGCCATGTCAACACTTCATGGCCTATTTTAATGAATCAAATTTATATGCTGTGTCAGAAAATGTAGCCGAGCGATATGTTGAACATGCGCTGACGGTTGCTCATGGCGTGGTCGTAGCCCGGTTTTGACAGGCCGTTGTTGTATGACACCGACAGCTGGTAGTGCTCTTTGAACTGTAAGCCGGCTTTTACTATGGTGCCGTAATTGAAGCGCTTCATGTCGCCGCCTTCGCTGCCTTTCTTGAACGAGCTTTCGTCCATGTCGAAGCCGGGATATTTCAGCTTGGCACGTCCCCATCTACCGGCCTGTTATTGCAATCAGGAAATTACATCCTGTGAGTTACTGCATGCCGATAGTCCGGCTACCATAAGCATAGATGCGAATGGGTAAATAAATTTTCGCATAATTAATGAAAATGATTGGTTAATAAAAAGGTAGTGTTTATTCGGTTAAATAACCTTCATATACGTTTCCGTAGTCTGTTTCAATTTTGAGCTGAGAGGTGTTTGATATATCTCCAACGTATATTATACTGGAGGCCGTAGTACTGAAATTATAATTAGATGTGCTATTATCAATTAAATCGGTAATTGATAACGACGCATTCCCTTCCGGAATATCGAAAACTATATAGATATTACCATCAATGTAAGTACACTCAATTCTTTGGCGTGAAGGGCATCGAGGACGTTGTCTATTATGTCGCTCATGCAACTCTATATCTCTTTTATTTCCATTGCCTTTACCATAAAGGTTAAAGTTATTAGATGTCATTGACATCAATAAGATTGCGGTTAGTAAAATAAGATGTTTTGTCATAATTGTATTATAAATTAATTTCTGCAAATTTATGGCAAAACAACCGTATTAAACTAAAATATGGCTTAATTAAAATTCCTCATTGAAAGATGTAAGTAATTGGTATTCAGCTTGTAATTGTTTGGTGGAAATGTGATGTTTTCCTCACTTATAGTATGAAACGCAAGCGGTTGATAGTCAGCTAATTATTGGTTTGGTGGAGGAAAAGTGTTTAATTGCCTAATATTTAGACCGTTGCTTGAGTTTGGCGATAAACAGTTCTTTGTCGGGGGCGTCTGTCCTTTCGATTCGTTCGATTAGTCTCGCGCGTTTATTGTAATAGTTTTTTAGTTTTATGTTTGTAAATATGCATACGGCTCTGGGTGAGAAACCGGCATATATGAGCATAATAAATATGTAGTCGTCTTGTTTGAAGCGGGGGCATTGATTGCGTAGCTTTTCAATTATATTATCCATGCAATCATTTACTCCGTTTTCAATAAGATTTAAACTATTTGGATTGCAGAATTTTGTTATTTCTTTTTCCACATAGTTTACTATTGATGCTAGTGTTTTATCAGAAGTTCCTTTTTCAAAAAATTCATTGCAGAGTACATTAATAGTATGCCATTTGTCCTGAAATAAATTTTCTACAAGAGACTTCATCCGATTGCTTTTCTCTTGTTGGCTGGTTAGGTCATCGGTGAGTTGCGATATTTTTTTGCTTTGTATAGTAAGATTGTTCTTTAATGTGTTGTTTATATCTTCATGATATTTATTCTGTTCAGATAGTATGAATACCTCATTCATCTTACGGTCTATTTCAACGTTTTTAAGTCTTATGCGTAACTTGTGGTATGCTGTACCAAATGAAAATATAATTATTGCAAACAAAATACCTGTAAAAATATACGCACGAAAGCGTTTTACCTTTTTGCGGTCTATATTTGTCTGTATTCTGAATAGATCACGCTGGGCGGTAATCACAGATTGTTTTAGCGCTTGGTGCACTGTTGAATCCTGAAGAGCAAAAATACTGTCTGAATATTGTAGAGCTTTTTTATAATTATGAGTCTTTTTATAGTAATTCAAGAGCAGTGAGTGTACAGATATTTTATCTAATGGACGTTGGTCTTTATTTAATGTGATATTTAAATATTTTTCAGTACTGTCTTTTTCCCCCAGATTTAAGTAGATATCGGTAATATGGGCATAATCAGTTGCAGTTAGATTGATATTTGTTTTAAATTCTGATAAGTTTCGAAAGCATATTTGGATTTGTGATACTCTCCATTCCATAAATATAGTGTTATGGATGATTTAATGCAGCAGGCAATAAATGTCGAATCTACAGGATGGTCTTTGTATGCTATATTTTTAATGCTGTCAATAAGTTGTATGCTTCTATTGTAATTGCCCAAATTGGCATAACAGGATGCAAGGTCCAATAGGACGTACATGGAATTGGTTTTCTTTCCCGACTTCAGATAGTATTTAGACGCTTCCAATGTATAATTGACTGCCTCTTCACGATAGTATGTCATGGAGTAGATGTTCGGCTATTAGTTCGCATGTGCGGGCTATCCAGTAGTTGACGTTTAGCTTGCGTGCGATGTCTTCTGCCTTTGTGGCCGATATGATGGCCTTCGGATAGTTGGCCGAGTTGTATAGTATAGTCGCTTTGTAAAACAGACTTTGCATAAGCAGGCTGTCGGAGCTGTGTCGGCGGTAGTATTTGAGTGCTATGTTTATGAGTGAGTCATCGGTCTCGTCGATATAGTTTTTATGTCGGGCTTTAGTCAGCAGCAGGGCATAATGTGCCTGCTCGTCCTTTTCGGTCAGTAAGGCGCGCGGTATGTTTTCAAGTATGGCCAGTGAGGAGTCGGGACGCTGCTGCATAAGGCTATCGGCCGATGAGAGCATGGACGCCACGGCCGATTGGCGGTGGCATGCAGTTATAGATATCCCAAACAAGATAATGCAGACAAGATACAGTTTAATACATTATTATATAGTGTGATGAATTTCGGTGTTTTTAAGCCTCATTTATCTGCAAATTTACTCACGCTCGGCCATACGGCAAAATATTTGCTCAAAAGATAAAAGATATAGGGAAATATAAGGTACTATGTATTGCATAGTACAATAATTATACATACCTTTGCGATGTCAACCAATAAACAGTATTATCACAATGAATGTCGACAATGCAAAATCACAGATGCGCAAGGGTATGCTTGAGTATTGTGTCATGCTTCTGCTGCGTAAAGAGTCGTGCTACGCGTCTGACATAATAGCCCGGCTGAAAGCCGCCGAGCTTATCGTAGTCGAGGGCACGCTCTATCCGCTTCTTACGCGGTTGAAAAATGACGGCCTGTTAAGCTACGAGTGGCGGGAGTCCACGCAGGGGCCGCCACGCAAATATTATCTGCTGACCGAGAGCGGGGCGGCGTTTCTCGAACAACTCGACAGTGCATGGGCCTCGCTTGTAGCTACGGTGAATCTTATTAAGTCATAACCATTAAATCAATATAGAATTATGAAAAAGAATATAGCAGTCAACATATCGGGTGTATTATATCCTATAGACGAAGATGCTTATGAATTGCTTAAGAGATATCTTGACAATATGCGGGCTTATTTCTCGCGACAAGAGGGAGGGAAAGAGATTGCCGATGATATAGAGTCAAGGGCCGCCGAGCTGATGGGGGAGCTCCATGGCGGAAACAACACGCCTGTCACTATCGAGGACGTGCAGTATATAATAAACCGTATAGGCAGCCCCGAGGAACTTGGTGGAGTGTATGATGACGATGCCCGTACAGAGCCGTCGTCCGGGGCTGATGCAGGTGAAGAGTATGGTATGCCTGAGGTGCCTGTCAGGGCAGTTAAAAAATTGTATCGCGACGTCGAGCACAAAATACTCGGTGGAGTGCTTGCCGGACTTGGATATTATATAGGTGTGAATCCCAAGTGGCTTCGACTGCTTGTAATTATCTTGGCGTTAATGACTCTGACCGGAATCCTTGCGCTACCTGTTTTTGTGCCGCCGTTTCTGTTTATTATGACGCTGTATATAGTATGTTGGGCTGCCATACCCGCGGCCGATACCCCCGCACAGCGTCTTGAAATGCGCGGTGAACCTGTCAATATCGATAATCTGCGTGATGAGATACTGAATGACACACCGACCGGTGATAATGCGGGAGGCCGTACGTTTATCGATGGTTTTGGCCGTATGGTGAGCTTTTTGTTTAAGTCGTTTCTTTATGTGTCGGGAGCAGTGGTGCTGCTTATAAGTGCCGTGATTTTGATAGGACTCCTTGTGTATATATGCTGGTATCTGCTTTCTTCTATCGGTAATGTCGGTATTAAAGATACCGAACTTGGGCAGATGATGTCTGTGTGCCCGTTGCCATTGCTATGGTTGTGCTGCATATCGATGGTTGTGGCGCTTGCGTTGACGGTAGGTTTCGGTGTCTATGTGTTCATGCGGTCTATGAAGCGGGTTATAGCCATATCGACACCGGTGATTTTGGGTTGTGTCATAGCATGGGTAGTGGCGGTGGTGCTGTCTATCGGTTCATGGGTCCAGATAGCGCATATAATGCGTGTAAATAGATTGGAACTGAATAGAATGCGTGTAGAGCAGCGCGAAGAGCGTAGAGAGAAACAAAGAAAGCTTGCCGAGGACCAAAAGAAGCGTCGTGAGCAGATTAATGAAAATCGCAATCGCGAACAGCTTAAACTTCTTGAAGAGCAGGGGTGGAGAGCGGTCAAGAACCGCAATCTTGACGCTCATTACATGATGTCGGGCGAGCACTATTCCGGCAACAAAGAGCGCTTCTATCTTGATGCCTACAACAAATCGGGCGATATGACCTATGAGGTGGTGCGTACAGTGAAAGTGGCGCCCGGAATTTATACATTGCAGGCCGTGGCACGTACTGACGGCAATGGTTGCGAGGTCTTTGCCGTGAATGGCGCGGATAAACGTTATGCTGTCGATGTGCCGGTGTGTGGCAACAAGGGAGGCTCTGTATGGGCCGATGCTAAAAAAGCTCTTGAAGTGCCCGACTCGGTCGTGCTTCCTGACCGCGACCGCCTTAGTGCGCTTGTCAGGGTGAATCGCAGCAAAGGTTACGGATGGTCGCGTGTGGCTGTCAACGGCATAAAGGTGGGTGCCGACAGTGTTCTTACCTACGGTGTGACCAATGACGTGGTGTCAAAGACGTGGGACGGCACATGGCTCTCGGCCACTGCCTTTGAGCTGTTGCCTGAACATGGCCGATAGCTCAATGTACGGAGATCGTGTAGGCTGGCATAGGTGACAGTACGTCACCTATGCCAGCCTATTGTCGAGCTATGTACTTTTGGGCTTCGCCTCAGGCTCGATATACAGTCTAAAAAGAGGATATAAGAAGTTGTGGGTATGAGGTTTTTTATCTAATTTTGTGCCGTTAAATTAAATTACACAACATAAATACAGGATTTTGCTATGGCAAAAGAGCTAAAAGACCTCACCAAACGCAGTGAGGACTATTCAAAGTGGTATAACGAGCTGGTGGTAAAGGCCGATCTGGCCGAGCAGAGCGCAGTGCGCGGCTGCATGGTTATAAAGCCCTACGGCTACGCGATATGGGAGAAAATGCAGCAGACACTCGACCGCATGTTTAAGGAGACGGGAGTGCAGAACGCTTACTTCCCGCTTCTGATACCGAAGTCGTTTTTATGCCGCGAGGCCGAGCATGTCGAAGGCTTTGCCAAAGAGTGTGCCGTAGTTACCCACTACCGTCTGAAAAATGACCCCAACGGCAACGGCGTTATCGTTGACCCCGACGCGCGCCTCGAAGAGGAGCTTATAGTGCGTCCGACGTCGGAGACCATCATATGGGGAACATATAAGAACTGGATACACAGCTACCGCGACCTGCCCGTGCTGTGCAACCAATGGGCCAACGTGATGCGCTGGGAGATGCGCACCCGCATGTTCCTGCGCACGGCTGAGTTTCTGTGGCAGGAGGGCCACTGTGCCCATGCTACCGCTGAGGAGTCGGAGGCCCGTACGGTGCAGATGATCAATCTGTATGCCGACTTCGCCGAAAAGTACATGGCCATGCCGGTCATAAAGGGTGTCAAGTCAGCCAACGAACGTTTTGCCGGCGCGCTCAACACCTATACCATCGAGGCTATGATGCAGGACGGAAAGGCGCTCCAGTCGGGTACGTCGCACAATCTCGGACAGAACTTCGCCAAGGCGTTTGACGTGACGTTTATCAACAAGGACAATCAGCCCGAATATGTATGGGCAAACTCGTGGGGTGTGTCGACACGTCTTATGGGCGCTCTTATCATGACCCACTCCGATGACAACGGCCTTGTGCTGCCTCCGCACTTGGCTCCTATACAGGTTGTCATCGTACCTATATACAAGAACAGCGAGCAGCTTGCCGAGATAAGCAAGGTCGTGGCTCCTATAGTGGAGCAGCTTAAGGCTCTCGGCATCAGCGTCAAGTATGATGACGCCGAAAACCGTCGCCCCGGCTTCAAGTTTGCCGACTACGAACTCAAGGGTGTGCCCGTGCGCCTTGCCATCGGTGTGCGCGACATCGAGAACGGTACTGTCGAGGTCATGCGCCGCGACACTCTCGAGAAGCAGGTCGAGCCGCTCGAAGGCATAGCCGCATTTGTGCAGAATCTGCTTGAGGATATACAGAACAACATCTACCGGAAGGCTCTTCGCCATCGTGAGTCGATGACCCGTACCGTGGATACCTACGAAGAGTTTAAGGAAGAGATAGAGAAGGGCGGCTTCATTCTTGCCCATTGGGACGGAACTACCGAGACTGAAGAGAAAGTCAAGGCCGAGACCAAGGCTACTATACGTTGTATCCCGTTGGACGGCGACGATACCCCCGGATTTTGTATGGTTACAGGCAAGCCTTCGGCGCGCCGCGTAATCTTTGCCCGTAACTACTAATACAAACATTGCCGTGTCGCTTCCAGTAATCGCCATAGTGGTGCCATGCTACAACGAGGAGGCCGCGTTGCCCATATCGGCTGCGCGGCTCCTCGGACTTTTAGACCGTATGTCGGCTGACGGTATGGTGTCGCCCGACAGTTATATACTCTGTTGCAATGACGGTAGCCGCGACGGTACATGGAGCGTCATTGAGCGTCTGCATGTTGAGGACCGTCGTCTTAAAGGCATATCGCTCGCTCATAACAGGGGTCATCAGTATGCGTTGCTTGCCGGACTTATTTCGGTAAAGGATAAGTGCGATGCGGCCGTATCGATAGATGCCGACCTTCAGGATGATCCCGAGGCCATTGTGGAGATGGTGAAACTCTTCAGCGAGGGTAAGGAGATAGTCTACGGTGTCAGGTCGAGCAGAGCTACCGACACATGGTTTAAGCGCTCTACCGCCCATGCTTTTTACACGTTGCAGCACCGTATGGGTCTTGATACCGTGTATGACCATGCCGACTACCGCCTCATGAGCCGGCGCGCACTTGAATTATTGAGCGAATACGGTGAGAGCAATCTGTTTTTGCGCGGAATAGTGCCGCAGATAGGTCTTGATACTGCAATCGTGACTTATGAGCGTCACGAGCGTGTGGCCGGCGAGTCCAAGTATCCGCTTGCCAAGATGCTTAGTTTCTCTATTGACGGCATAACCTCTTTTTCAGCAAAGCCCATACGCATAATTTTCATGATAGGGCTTATATTGCTGTTGGTCGACGTTTTAGTCGCTATCTACGTCTTTTCTGCTTATTTCGGCCACTCGACTATATCGGGTTGGACCTCCATCATGCTTTCGGTGTGGTTTCTCGGCAGCCTTATCCTTATGAGCATAGGTGTGGTGGGTGAATATATAGGAAAGATATTCAACGAAGTAAAACACCGCCCGCGTTTTGCCATACGCGACCGACTGTGGGATTGACCCGCCCCTTGATTTATTGCGTCAGTAAATTTATAGATCGAGAAGTCCTTCGGGAAGCGTCATGACTATGTATCGCTTCTCGGTATTTATTTCATCGATAAGTTCGTCGGCTATAGGTATGTATTTGTCGGTGCCGTCGGGCAGTTGTACGATGAAAAGCGCGTTCTCGGTCGAGTCGTTTATGTCTGTTATTTTACCTACCGGACGTCCGTCGGCGTGTACTATCGTGTAGCCTACGAGGTCTGATGCGTAAAATCCCTCCTCGTCATTGTCCGGCATTTCTCTTACATTATCGCTTATGAGCGCATATATGTCAAGGTTGTTGAAACGTGCCGCCTGCTCCTCGTTGTTGACGTCGTCGATAGCTATTATTACCGAGTCATGGCGTTTTACTCGTATTGATTTTATGAAGAACGGTACATATATGCCGTCGATGTTCATGACAATTTTATCGATGGCGTCTATGTCGACGTCATCGTCGATCACGGCATTTATTTCGCCCTGAATGCCGTGTGGCTTTCCGAAACGGCCTATTTCCGTAAGTTCCTCTTTCAGTATCATGTCGGCCACTGTTTTTAGTTAGACACTCGCATTATATGGGCCCCGATTTCATTCAGTCGTTTGTCTATATTCTCGTAGCCACGGTCTATCTGGTCTATATTGTGTATGCTGCTTGTGCCGCGGGCGCTCATGGCGGCTATGAGCATGGCTATGCCGGCGCGTATGTCGGGCGACACCATGTTGGTGGCACGCAGCGAGTGCAGACGCCCCGAGCCTATGACGGCCGCGCGGTGTGGATCGCACAGTATTATCTGTGCGCCCATGTCGATAAGTTTGTCGACGAAAAACAGGCGGCTCTCAAACATCTTCTGGTGTATGAGCACGCTTCCGCGGGCTTGAGTGGCTACTACAAGAAAAACACTCAGCAGGTCGGGTGACAGTCCGGGCCAAGGGGCGTCGGCGAATGTCATTATCGAGCCGTCCATGAATGTCTCTATCTCATAGTCGTCACGGGCGGGAATTATTATGTCATCATCCGATAGCTGAAGCTCGATGCCGAGCCGTTTGAAGCTGTCGGGCATAATTCCCAGATCGCCGTAGCTGACATTTTTCAGTGTTATGTTGCTCCCGGTCATGGCTGCCATACCTATAAAGCTGCCTACTTCAATCATGTCGGGCAGCAGTCGGTGGGTGGTGCCGTGAAGCGAGGTCACACCGGTTATGGTAAGCAGATTGGAACCGATGCCTTCTATCTTGGCTCCCATCGATACGAGCATTTTGCAAAGCTGCTGAAGATACGGTTCACATGCGGCATTGTATATTGTCGTCACTCCTTCGGCAAGTACGGCCGCCATTATTATATTTGCCGTACCTGTCACCGATGCTTCGTCAAGAAGCATGTAAGTGCCCTTTAAGCCTGCGCCGGCATGTATTTCGTAGGCATGCCTTTCGGGATTGTAGTCAAAGTCCGCCCCAAGTTTGTTTATGCCTATGAAGTGGGTGTCGAGGCGTCGGCGTCCTATCTTGTCGCCTCCGGGTTTGGACAGTACGGCATAGCCGAACCGAGCCACGAGAGGACCCGCAAACATCACCGAGCCACGCAGCGCCGCCGATTTCTTTATATATTCCGGGGTGTTAAGATAGTCTATGTTTATCGAGTCGGCTTGGAAGGCATATGTGTGAGGTTCGAGTTTCTCGACTTTTACGCCGAGATCTCCAAGCATCGATATAAGGTTGTTGATGTCGAGTATGTCAGGCAGATTTTCGATAACTACACGCTCGGGTGTGAGCAGTACTGCACACAGAACTTGGAGAGCCTCGTTTTTGGCTCCCTGTGGAGTGATTTCGCCGTGAAGCGTATGGCCGCCTTCAACAATAAATGTGCTCATGGTTGATGCAATGTAATGATAGAGGAAAGATTATTTTTTCTTTTTCTTTTTTGATGATGCCGGAGCAGGCGCTGTCTTGAACTCGTGAAGATGATATTCCGCCGGGTCAAGTCTTATGGCTCCGTGACTGTATACCGCAAGGTCGTTTAGTATGCGTGCGTCGTCCACGCCGTCGGGATTTACCGCTAACATGACCTTTTTCATGTGGTTGGCTATAAGCGATACGAGAACGTCGCGCTCTTCGCCGTTTTCCATTGTCGCGGCTTTGGCTATCATAAGTTCTATGTACTTGCCGTAATGACGAAGTCGCATGTTTGACGGTCGGTAGCTGAGCGGTTCGGGCCGGCTCTCAAGGCTTTCCGGTTTTATGACTTCGCAGGGATAGTCTATGTCAAGTTTGAAGTCTGACATTATGGCCAGATGGTCCCATAGTTTATGCTTGAAGTCATCGACATCGCGCAGCTGCGGAAAGAGGTTGCCCATCGAGGCTATTATCGAGTGGGCACATACGGTGCGCTCTTCTTTGTCGGGTATGGTGACGCAGTAGTCGACCATCTGCTGGATATTGCGGCCGTATTCAGGCAGTACGAGTTTTTTTAATTGTGTATTGTATGTAAGCATTTGAATTAGGCAAAAGCATCATCAAAGCCCGACGGGCCATGATGATGCTTCTATGATGAGGTTTATGTTATCAATATTACATGTTCATGCCACCGTCGACTTGTATTACCTGTCCGGTCACGTAGCTTGACATGTCGGATGCGAGGAATACGGCTACGTCGGCGATATCGCTTACCTGTCCGCCGCGGCGCAGAGGTATCTTCTTTACCCACTCGGCGCGTACGTCATCGGGAAGGGCGGCAGTCATGGCTGTTTCGATGAAGCCCGGGGCAATGGCGTTGGCGCGGATGCCGCGTGAACCGACTTCCTGTGCTATTGACTTTGCAAGAGCTATGAGTCCGGCCTTTGAAGCGGCATAGTTGGACTGGCCTGCGTTGCCGTGTACACCTACTACCGACGCCATGTTTATAATTGAGCCGCCGCGCTGGCGCAACATGATCGGAAGAACGGCATTGATGAAGTTGAACGCGCTCTTAAGGTTAACGGCGATGACTGCGTCCCACTGGGCTTCGGTCATGCGCATCATGAGTCCGTCCTTGGTGATGCCTGCGTTATTTACGAGAATATCGATTGTTCCGAAGTCTTTTTTTATTTCTTCGACAACTTCTTTAGTCTGGTTGAAGTCAGCGGCGTTTGATGCGTATCCTTTTACTTTTACTCCGAGAGCTTCAATCTCTTTTTCAGTGGCTTTGCCGTTTTCGTCAATGACGAGGTCGGTGAAAGCTATGTTGGCGCCCTCTTGGGCAAAACGAAGCGCAAGCGCTTTTCCTATACCGCGGGCTGCACCGGTGATGAGCGCGGTTTTTCCTTCAAGTAATTTCATATATACTTTGATATTGGATTAATGTCAGTTACAAAGGTATGCAATTATTATATCTCTACCAAAAATGCGCCGCATGAATATCCGCCGCCAAATACGGTAAGACCTATTTTTTCACCTTTATTAAATTTATCGCGGTTCTGTGCGAATACAAGAGCGCAGCTTGCCGAGCCGGTGTTACCGAGTTCCTCGATGTTGTTCAGGAACTTGTCATCATTTACTCCGAGCTGGTGGGCTACTTGTGCCACTATGCGCTTGTTGGCCTGATGGGTTATGATGTAGTCAAGCTCTTCGGGCTTGATGCCGTGGGGGGCCGTAGCATGACCGAGAGCATTGATCATGTTGTAGCATGCGTTGACAAATACGTCACGTCCGTCGGGCATCTCTATGCCGCCTTCTTTGGGTCGCAGTATTACGCCTTCAGGACCTTTGCCTACATTTCCGAGTCCGCACGTATAGACCTCCTTGACTTCCACGTCGGTGTCAGCCACTTTGTCGGCCGACAGGAAATAAGCTACTGCGGCATCTCCCCAGAGATGACCGCTTTTGGGGTCGCTTTCATTGGAGTAATATGTATTGTGTTCGGAACATACGATAAGGGCTTTCTTTGCTTTGCCTGCCTTGAAGTATGTCTCGACGATCTCAAGTCCGTTGACAAACGACGAGCATGCGGCCGATACGTATATGGCCTTTGCTCCGGCGATATCATACTTCTGCTGGGCGATATGTGCGAGTGTGGCTACGGTGTCGTAGGGCGAGTAGGACGCCGATACGATAAGGTCCACGTCTTTAATGTCATAGGGAATGGTTTTTATCGCGTCGTCAATGGCTGCAAGGCCCATTGAATTGTGGCCTTCGCCTTCTGCTGCTTTCGAGCGCGATTTTATGCCGGTGCGTTTGTAAATCCAGTCATCGGTAAGTCCGTTGACATCCTTGAAATAATCGTTGTCGACCCTCCCGGTCGGCACATAATAGCCGGTAGCGTTGATATACATGTTGTTATATTTAATGTTTTTTTATTCCTGACAGTACGTATTGTTTTATGTATTGTCTCATCTGTTGAGGCTCTATGTCAAATTGTGAGAAATTGTTGCGCATGTAAGACAACTCTATGCCTTGAAACAGCATTATCATGGCCGCGTAGACTCCTGTCGTCTTTTCCGGATCGAAGTCGCCTTTCTCAACACCTTCGTGCATTATGCCGCGCAACATCTCAAGCTCTTTTTCGATAGCGAGATTTCTTATGCGCTCCATCCGCTTGAACTCACGTATCAGCAGTGAGCGCAATACGGTATTGTCATGGTGGTGGGCTACGCTCTCGGCCACCACGTCAATACGCAGGTCGATGAATTTCATAAGCTTGTCGGTGGGCGATGCATCGGTCGATACAACCTCGCGCAGCCTTGCCACAAGCATCTCGCTCTCTTTTTCAATTACGGCATTGTAGATCTCGCGCTTGTTTTTAAAATAGGTGTAGATTGTGCGTCTGCCCTTGTATGATGCGTTGGCTATATCGCTCATAGTGGTATTCTCTATGCCTTTGTGGGCAAAGAGTTGGCGGGCAACGTCAATCAGCTTTTCGCGGGTCTTTAATACCATAATTGCACAAATGAGAATAATTTGTGCGAAATTACGCATTTTCCTTCATATACGAGCAATAAATCATATTAAAATGAATAAAATAAATATGTAAATTGTAATTTTGCAGCATGAAAAAGTTGCTTCTGTCACTGTGCGCCCTGTTTTGGATGTCGTTTATATGGGCGCAGCACACCGTTAAATTTTCCGGCAGCGAATCGGCTACGATCGGCGTATGTGTCATAAACCTGACTACGGGCAAGGCCGTGGTCAGCCATAATGCGGGGAAAGTGTTTATACCGGCTTCGGTCATGAAGTGTATTACCTCGGCTGCCGTGGTGGAGTCGCTCAGTGCGGCTGAAGCTCCGTTTACTACGCGTGTAAGTGCATATGGGCGTATTGAAAACGGCGTGCTTGGCGGCAATGTGGTGGTGACGGGGGGCGGGGACCCTACGCTCGGATCGCGACATCTCGGCAAGCCTTCACGATTTGTTGACGCGGTGGTGGAATGGGTCAGGGGACAAGGTATCGACTCTATCGTCGGTGACGTTATTGTGGTGCCTGACATTTATCCGTCGCTTGGATTGTCGCCTTACTGGCTGCTTGAGGATATAGCATGGGAGTATGGAGCCGGGTTATACGGCTTTAACTGGCATGACAATAGCTTTTTGATGAAAGTGTCGGCAGAGGGTGTCGAGTCCATGTCGCCCTATATCAATGGTCTTGAGGTTGTGTGCGATGTTACTAAGGGCAGCAAGGGCGATGTCATGGCCATTCGCGGCGAAGACTCATACCGGCTGTATGTATACGGCACTATAACCGGAGAAAGTTATAGCTCAAGGTATTCGATGCCTTATCCTCATCTTGTATTTCGTGACAGTCTTGTTGATGCTTTGGCCGATAACGGCGTCAGGTGCGGTGAAGAGGCCGTCGAAGCCGATGAATTGTCGCCGGCGCCCCCTTTGTTGTGGAAGTCGCCGTCGCGTGACGAGATTTTGCGTACAATGATGTTCAAGAGCGATAATCTATATGCGGAAGGCATGCTGCGTGCACTTACTTTATCGGGCGATGACCATTCGGTAGAGTGCGCTTTGTCTATAGAAAAACGATGTCTTGAAGCGCTTGGACTCGATCTTACGGGGATGAAAATTGTCGATGGCAGCGGTCTGGCGGTTACCAACCGTCTGTCGCCGGAGTTCATGGCCCGTGCGCTTGCAGCTATGGCTAAGGGTAAAAATGCCGGGACATATAAGACCCTGTTCCCTTTAGCCGGTAAAGAGGGTACGGTAAGAAGCCTTCTCGCAAAAACGCGGTTGACAGGACGTCTTGCTCTCAAGTCGGGGAGCATGTCGGGCGTGTTGTGCTATGCCGGATATAAACTTGACTCCGGCGGATGCCCTACGCATGCCGTGGCTATAATGGTCAATGGTTTTACATGCAAAGGAGCTGAAGTAAGGAGAGCCGTAGGCGATTATCTGTTGTCGGTGTTTTGAACCGGTGATATTAAATAGACAAAATTTTTGTTGTGGAGGCCTTAATATTTTTATTTATGTGAAAAATTCCTTAACTTTGTGCGCAATAAATTTTCCAACTTATGTCGTTTATTGCAGATAGAGTAAAGATGGATGGACTCACCTTTGATGATGTCCTCCTTATTCCGGCTTATTCCGAAGTTCTTCCGCGGAGTGTCGATCTTACCACCAAGTTTTCACGCAACATTACATTAAACGTGCCGCTTGTATCGGCAGCGATGGATACCGTAACAGAAGCACGTCTTGCAATTGCCATAGCCCGTGAAGGCGGCATAGGCGTAATCCACAAAAACATGTCTATCGCAGAGCAGGCCCGTCAGGTACATGCTGTCAAGCGTGCCGAAAACGGCATGATCTACGATCCTGTTACTATCAAGCGCGGCAGTACTGTTAAAGATGCTCTGGCTATGATGGAGGAGTATCATATCGGCGGTATACCCGTTGTTGACGATGACCGCAAGCTTGTAGGTATCGTTACAAACCGTGATTTACGCTTCGAGCGTGACATGAACCGTCTGGTGGATGAAGTCATGACCTCGGATAATCTTGTCACAACCACTCAGTCGACCAATCTTGACGAGGCCGCTTCGATACTTCAGGAGCATAAAATTGAAAAATTGCCTGTGGTAGACAGTGACGGACGTCTTGTAGGACTTGTTACTTATAAGGATATAACCAAGGCCAAGGACAAACCTAACGCATGTAAGGACAAACTCGGACGTCTGCGTGTGGCTGCCGGTGTCGGTGTCACTCCCGATGTCATGGACCGTGTGGATGCTCTTGTAGCTGCCGGTGTCGACGCTATAGTCATAGATACCGCTCACGGACATTCCAAAGGCGTGGTCGGTGTGTTGAAGAGTGTAAAGGCCAAATACCCTGAGATAGATGTCGTGGTGGGCAATATCGCCACAGGCGAGGCCGCACGTTATCTTGTAGACAATGGCGCCGACGGTGTTAAGGTGGGTATAGGCCCGGGTTCTATATGCACCACCCGTGTCATAGCCGGAGTGGGTGTGCCGCAGTTGTCAGCTGTGTATGACGTGGCAAAGGCTCTTGCTGATACCGACGTGCCCCTTATCGCGGATGGCGGTATACGTTACTCGGGTGATATTGTGAAAGCCCTCGCGGCAGGTGCATATTGTGTTATGCTCGGAGGCATGCTGGCCGGTGTCGAGGAGTCGCCCGGCGATACTATTATATATAATGGCCGTAAATATAAGGCATACCGTGGCATGGGATCGCTCGAAGCTATGGAGAAGGGTTCTAAGGACAGGTATTTCCAAGCAGGCGAGACCGATACGCGCAAGCTTGTGCCGGAAGGCATAGCCGCCCGTGTGCCGTTCAAGGGTTCTCTTTATGAAGTTACCTATCAGATGCTTGGCGGACTACGTGCCGGTATGGGATATTGCGGTGCCGAGAATATAAAGAAGTTGCACAGCGCCAAATTTACGCGCATCACCAATGCCGGTGTTGCCGAGAGCCATCCTCATGACGTGGCCATAACCAGCGAGGCACCCAACTACAGCGCCTCGTCCAACTGATTGAACGATAAATATTATTATGATACAGACATGGCGGTCCGGTATATATATGGGCCGCCATGTCTGTATCATATATAAAAACTTATTAAAATTATACTAAACACACATCGTTAGCTGAAAATTTCGTAAATTTGGCGCGTAATTGTCATAATATTGCACATGACCTCATTAAAGTACATCGCATTGATGCTTTCGTCTCTGTATGTCGCCGCGTGTAGCGGCGGGAAAGACACCGTGGCTGACGGTGATGTGCTTGCTTCGGTGGGAACTTCGGTATTGACTGCCGATGACTTGCGCGGCAATATGCCTTTGGGCCTTTCGCCGGAAGACAGTGTGCTGTTTTGTAGAGCATACATCAAGCAGTGGATTGACAGCCGTCTTGTCAGTGAGATTGCGGTACGCAATATATCGGGTACCGAAAAAATCGACAAAATGGTTGAGGAATACCGCAATGACCTGATTATGAAAGAATACAGGCGGCTTATGTATGAAGAGAACGGCGGCCGGTGGTTCGGCGTAGATACCCTGAGAGCGTATTATGACAGTCACAAAGAGGATTTTAAATTGAAAAAGCCTTTGGTTAAGGGTATTTTTCTGAAATTACCTCAGGATGCTCCGCGTTTGCAGGATGTCCGTAAATGGTATTGCTCCGATAAGAATGACGACATCGAGCGTCTTGAAAAGTATACTTTGCAGGATGCTGTTCAGTATGATTACTTCCGTGACCGCTGGACCGACTGGAATGATATTCAGAATCAGATACCTATGGACTTCGGCGGCTCTCCGGACCTTTTTCTGCAGAAAAACGATAATTTTGAAATGACTGATGACGGGTATATATATTTATTGAGCGTCTCTGAATATCTTCCTTCGGGCAGTGAGGCTCCGTTTGAACTTGTGGAAGAGTCGATAAAAGACTTGTTTGCAAACGAGAACAGAGTGGCTTATGACCGTATGCTTCGAAAACTTCTGTTTGAGAGGGGAGTGAAGTCGGGCGATGTCAAAGTAAATGTAGATCTCGGATTACAATAAATGAAAATAATAAAATAACAGAATAATAAAGTGAAACTAACCAGAGCAATCACATTATGCGCTTTCGCCGGAATGACAATGGCGTCTATGGCGCAAAACAATATCGCTGAAGAAGTGGTGTGGTGGATAGGCGATGAGCCTATCTATAAATCGGAAGTGGAAGAGATGTATCAGACTATGCTCTATGAACACAATGAGATTGACGGCAATCCGTATTGTGTCATTCCCGAGCAGCTTGCCATAGAAAAATTGTTTTTGCATCAGGCCGAACTCGACTCTGTGACCGTGCAGGACGCCATGGTCATGCAGGAGGTGGACCGCCGTATAAACTACATGATAACCAATCTCGGTACTCAGGAAAAGGTTGAGCAATTTTACCGCCGTCCGATGCCGGAGATACGTGAGACCATGGTCGACGCTATCCGCAACAGCTATAAAGTCAGAGAGGTTCAGAATTCTCTGACCAAGGACCTGAAAATAACACCGTCCGATGTGCGTAAATACTTCTCGCAGTTGCCGGCCGACAGTATACCTTTTGTGCCGCTTCAGGTAGAGGTGCAGATCATGACTTTGAATCCGGTTATCCCCCGTGAAGAGATTGATGAGGTCAAGGCCCGTCTGCGTGATATCGCCGATAAGGTAAACAAGGGCGAGACCGAGTTCTCGACTCAGGCCATTCTGTATTCGCAGGATCCGGGCACTTCGATGCGTGGCGGCGAAGTCGGATTTATGGGCCGTGGCCATCTTGAGCCTGAATATGCGGCGGTAGCTTTCAACCTCAATGACCCCAAAAAGGTATCCAAGATTGTGGAGACGCAGTTTGGCTATCATATTATCCAGCTTATCGAGAAACGTGGCGACCGTATAAACACACGTCACATATTGATGCGTCCTAAGGTTACCGACAAGGACCTTACCGAGGCCCTTCATCGTCTTGATACCGTAAGGTCTGAGATCATGGGCGAAAAGTATACATTTGAGGAGGCTGTGCCTTATGTGTCACAAGACAAGGATACCCGCAACAGCAGAGGTGTGATGGTTAACGAAAACAGCGGTACTACCCGCTTTGAGATGGCCGATCTGCCGCAGGAGGTCAGCAAGATTGTCAACACCATGAGCGTGGGTGAGCTGTCGAAGCCTTTTATCATGAAAGAGCCTAAACGCAACCGCGACATTGTGGCTATAGTGAAACTCACCAACCGTATTGAGGGCCACCGTGCCAATCTTAGCGATGACTATCAGATGATTAAAAACATGTATGAAAGCTCTATAAAGGAGAAGAAGGTATCGGAGTGGATAGAAAAGAAGATAAAAGATACTTACGTGCGTATTGAAGACGGTTGGCGTGACTGTGACTTCAAGCATGAGGGTTGGATCAAAAAGAGCAATTGATGAAAGATATCTTTCACGATAATAAAAAAACTTTAAGGCATAGGCGATATTTTGTCGTCCTGTGCCTTTTGGGTGTTCTTGTCCCGTCGGTACTGTTTGGCTTTCCGGTTGACAACACGCCCAATCATTCGGTATCGGAGCGTGCCAAGCGCATTCCTATCAAGCCTGTCATACCCGAGGCTGACCGAAATCAGCAGGGCAAGGTGTTTCTTGAACGGGCCGACCGGTTGTGGATGGACGAAAAAGTGAGCACCGAGTTTCAGATGGTGACAGGCAATGTCATGTTTCGCAAGGGCGGCATGTATATGTACTGCGACAGTGCCAATTTCTATGAGGGAAGCGGTTCGCTGGAAGCGTTCGGTAATGTCAAGATGGAACAGGGCGATACTCTGTTCGTCTATGCCAACGAACTCGATTATGACGGTGTGGCTGAGTTTGCCACGTTTTATGGCGAAGGGTCCACTCCGGTGCGTCTTATAAACAAGGATGTCACTCTTGAAACCTACATATTTTATTATGACGTGGCCAACAATCTCGGTTATTATGAAAATAACGGCACTATAACAGATGTTGAAAACCGTCTTAGCTCAGGTTACGGAGAGTATAGTCCCGATACCAAAGAGGCCGAGTTCCGTAATAATGTCGTGCTTCAGGATCTTAACAAAAAAGACTTCAGGATGTCGACTGACCTGTTGCGCTATAATACAGACACTCATATAGCCAATATTGTAAGCCCTACCGTGATAGAGACTGACAGCGGTACGGTCTATTCGAGCAACGGATGGTATGACACCGAGTCGGAAGTGTCGGAACTGTATGACCGCTCGCTCGTCGTGTCAAACGGAGGCTCGACTCTTACAGGCGATACTATATTTTATGATCATGTAGCCGCTTTCGGAGAGGCGTGGGGAAAGATGGTGCTTACCGACTCGGTACGTCAGTCTATGCTTGAGGGCGATTACGGTTGCTATTATCAGGAGCAGGACAGCTCGTTTGCCACTGGTCATGCCCGGATACTCGAATACAGCCGCGGCGATACACTATACATGCATGGCGATACCATACGTACGTTTCTGCTTGAAGATACGACCCATATCGTGGCTGTATATCCCCGGGTGAGGTTCTGGCGTGTAGACATTCAGGGCCTTTGCGACTCCTTAAGCTTCTTGGAGCGTTACTCCACGCTGTACATGCACCGTCATCCTATAGTCTGGAATGAAGCCCGTCAGGTATTCGGCAATATCATAATGGTGCATTTTAATGATTCTACCGCTGACTGGGCCAAGTTGCCCGATTTCGGTTTTGTCGCCGAGCATCTTGATGAAGAGTTTTACAATCAGATATCCGGAAAAGAGATGATAGCCCGCTTTGCCGACGGCATGATGAGTGAGCTTGATGTAAACGGAAATGTGGAGGTAATATCGTTGCCGGAGGAGAAGGACTCGACTTTTAACAAGATAGTGAATGTCGAGAGCAGTTTCCTTAAAGCTAATTTCAACAAAGAGGACGGTTCTGTGCAAAAGATAAAAATGTGGCCTGAATCGCCGGGCACTGTCACTCCGTTGTACCTTGCCAAGAAATCGATATATTATCTGCCTAACTTCCAGTGGTATGAGGCTTTGCGGCCCAAGGATAAAGATGACATATTCAACATACCGCCGGAAATGGAGGCATTGTTGAAAGAGCCTGATCCGTCGGCGCGAAAACGAAAGGTAAATTAAAATTGTATTGTAGCGATGCTTATCTGTAGCCTCCAAGCGGCGGTACGAAAGCGTCGGGTATATGTTCTATTTCCCATGAAGTGTCGGGTGAGCCGGTTATGGCTATTACGTCAAACTGCACTTCATGGGGATAATTATATCGTCTTACAAATGAGTCTGCGGCTCTGCATATGTTGCTTATCTTCTTGGGCGTTATCGCTTCGAGAGGGTCAAAAGAGCCTGCGAGTCGCGTTTTTACCTCAATAAATATTATGCGGTTGCCTTTCAGGGCTATTATGTCGATTTCGTAATGCCCCATGCGGGTGTCATGCTCGATTATTGTATATCCCCGCGTTATGAGATATTCGCGGGCTATGTTCTCGCCCCATGCTCCAAGATCGTTGTGTCGTGCCATGATATCGATTGATTTTATGTGTACAAATATAGCCTTTTATTCCGTGGTGTGCAAAATTATGGAAAAGCACCGGAATAAAAGGCTTTATGTATTGTGCGGGGTATATTGTCGGAATCAACGGCAGTGTATGTCGCCTGAACTGTTCTTTCTTATGTCTCTGTTGCTGGTGGCATAGCATGATATGTCGCCTGACGATAGGGTAGAGGCTTTGACATTGACAGCTTTAAGATTGCGGGCTTCTATGTCGCCGCTGCTTTTTGTTGTCAATTCGGCTACATCGCAAGTCCCCGAAATTTTTATATCGCCCGAGCTGGCTGTCGATGCGTTTACTGTTTTTGCCGATACGTTCTTTAGCTCAATGTCGCCAGAGCTTCCTGTCATTGCGTCAATTGCCACACATTTTACCGACGCCACCTCTATGTCGCCGGAGCTGCCGGTCTTTGCGTTCAGTATGTTGCAGATTATGTTGCCGGCTTCGATGTCACCGCTGCTTCCGGTGCGCAGTATGACTTCACCCTTTGCGTTGAGCGTTGTTTCTATATCAATATCGCCTGAGCTTTGGGTGTTGAACTGAGTGACCGACGGTGCCGATACTCTGACCTCGGTCTTGTTGTTGCCCCGTATATAGATTTTTGAGTCAGATTTGTAGCCTACCGTAAGTGTGTTGCCTGACACCCGCACGTCAACATAATCAATGATATTGTCGGGCGCGTAAATCTCGACTTTGGTGACAGGCGACTGTGAGTACTTCACGTTAACCGACGATGTCGTGGCTATGGCAGAAAATTGTTCGGTCTTCACAGGTTTAGTGACATAATTTTTACTTGCAGTGATAGTTTTGCCAGAGGCGCTGACCGATATCATCAGGGCCGCGCCGCAGATTAAAGTTGATAAGAAGTTGTTCATAATTATTGAGTTTTGTTATTTGATGCATTGACCGGATGAAAAGTTGCACCGAAGATAAAAAAAATTTCATTATCTTGATATTTAACATACCGATTAATGAATAATAATATAACTTTGTCCCATATTATGACAATGCGTCCTGAAATATCGGTCATCGTGCCTTTATATAATGTAGGCCTTTATGTCGGAGAGTGCTTGGAGTCTATCCGATGTCAGACATTTGCCGATTTCGGAGTGCTGCTTATTGATGACGGCTCTGATGACGGCACATTAGATATATGTCGCGGCATCGAGTCAGCAGACCGTCGTTTCCGGGTATTTCATAATGACCGTAATTGCGGACAGTCTGTTGCCCGCAACATCGGACTTGACGAGGCTGTCGGAAAATATATAACTTTTATTGACGGCGATGATCGGGTGCATCCGAAATATCTTGAGAATCTTATAACCATAATAAAAGAGTCCGGAGCCGATATCGCTTCGGTCGGTTATACTACGGGCCGTCTATTCAAAAAACACCGGCGGGTGCGTAAAGTCTGTGAGTATGTGTCGATGAGCCGTCGTGAAGCTCTGCGAGCCATGTTGTACAGACGCCGATTTGATTCAAACGTGTGGGGCAAGTTGTTTCGACGTGACATATTCGATAACATGCGCTTCAGTGAAGGCATGATATATGAGGATCTTGATCTTATGGCCCGTATGCTTATGACCGGAAAACATGTGGAGAGTGTTGCCGTCATTAATGACAAACTGTATTTTTACAGGCGCAGGCAGGGGAGTACTCTGTCGGTTTTCAACGCTCGTCGGCTGGATGTGCTCGGTATTACGGCACGTGTATGCATGGATATGCCTGCTGTGTTTCCTGACCTGATAGCCGCTGCCGATAACCGCCGTTTTGGTGCGAACTACAATATGCTTCTATTGATGGCGCGCCATAATGCGGCAGAATATAAGAATGAGATTGTAAATTGCAGCGATGTCATCAAACGCCTTCGCTCAAAGGTGATGCGTGATTCTAATTCGCGGTTTAAAAACAGGGCGGGCGCTCTGTTGTCATATGTGGTGTTAAGGTTTGTCGGATGTATTGTTTCCGTTAAGGTCTTGTTGAGTAAGTCATGATACAGACTGCCGTAAATGTTTCGATTGTGACTTATCGCACGGCTCCCGAAGAGCTGGAACGTTGTCTTTCGTGCCTTACATCCAAGTATATACGATACGTATATATTATTGACAACGGACGTGATGATGCTATATCTGAAATATGTGTACGTCACGGTTGTCGATATATACCGAATGAAAATGTCGGTTACGGTGCCGCTCATAATATAGCGATGCGAAGGTCCATGGAAGGTGAAGCCGATTTTCATCTTGTACTTAATTCAGATGTGTACTTCGCATATTCGGCAATTGACAGTATCGTGGAGTACATGTCGGCGTATACCCGGGTAGGTATGGTACAACCCCGTATTTTATCACCCGACGGTACATTGCAATACAGTGTGAGGCGTTTGCCCTCCCCGCAGGATCTTTTCTGCCGGCGTTTTTTACCGCATATGTTTTTCAGCCGACGCGATGACCGCTATCTCCTGAAGCATCTGGATCATAATAAAGCTTTTAATGTGCCTTATCATCAGGGCAGTTTTATGATGATAAGCCGTAATGCTTTGTTGAAATCTGGACTTTTCGACGAGCGTTTTTTTATGTATCCCGAGGACATTGATTTAACCCGGAGGGTGCATCGCCACATGCTTACCATGTATTATCCCGAAGTCGAGGTCATACATTGCCATCGTGCGGAGTCTTACAGGAGTATGCGCATGACATGGATCCACATCGTGAATATGATAAAGTATTTCAACAAATGGGGCTGGTGGAATGATGAGGAACGCCGGCGTTTCAATGCTATGCTTGATATTGATAACTCGTTGATAAGTTAATGTTGCATAGCGTGCATATGCCATAAAACAATAGTAATTTTGCATAAAATACACAACAGTAAACATATATGAGCGATGTCATAAAATTATTGCCTGATTCGGTAGCCAACCAGATTGCTGCCGGAGAGGTGATACAGCGTCCGGCCGCGGTGATAAAGGAATTGGTCGAAAATGCCGTGGATGCCGGAGCGTCGATAATCAAAATATATATAAAGGATGCCGGCCGCACATTGATTCAAGTGGTCGATAACGGTTGCGGCATGTCGCCTACCGATGCGCGTATGGCGTTTGAGCGGCATTCTACATCCAAGATAACGGAAGCCGCTGACCTTTTTGCCCTTCATACTATGGGCTTTCGCGGCGAGGCTTTGGCTTCGATATGTGCCGTGTCGAAGGTCGAGCTTCGTACTATGCGTAAAGACGATGCTATGGGTACATGCATAGTCATCGAGGGCTCAAAAGTATTGAGTCAGGAGCCGGACAGCTGTGTGCAGGGGTGTAATTTCATGGTCAAGAATCTGTTTTACAACGTACCGGCACGTCGCAGATTCCTGAAAAGCGACCAAGTGGAGATGAACCATATATTGCGCGAGTTTGAACGCATGGCTCTTGTGAATCCACACATAGAGTTTGAGCTGACCAACAACGGAACGATTTTGCATAAACTTCTCGGCAGTTCATTTAAGCAGCGCATAGTTGACTTGTTTGGCAAGGCTATGGACAGGCAGCTGGTGCCTGTCGAGACCGATACGTCGCTCGTAAGGATACAGGGATTTGTCAGCAGACCGGAGAATGCCCGTAAACGCGGCGCCTTGCAGTATCTTACTGTAAACGGTCGCAATATGCGTCATCCTTATTTCCATAAGGCTGTGCTTCATTGTTATGAGCAGCTTATACCTGCTGACGAACAGCCGAGCTATTTCCTTAACTTTACAGTCGACCCCGAGTCGATAGATGTAAATATACATCCTACTAAAAATGAGATAAAGTTTGAGGACGAGCAGCCTATATGGAAAATCCTCGTGGCTGCCATAAAGGAGGGGCTTAGCAAGTTCAATGTAATGCCCTCCATCGAGTTTGATATGGAGAATGCTCCCGACATACCGGCTTTCAATCCTGACGCACATGCATCACACGGTCTTGATCTTGACACATCCTACAATCCGTTTGACACTGCTTCATCGCGTCGGAAAGAGTCGCCCTCTTCCCGGTCGGTAAATACCGATTGGGAAAAACTGTATGAAGACTTTGCCAGAAACCGTGACGAGTCCTATGCCGGAATAAGCGAGAGCGCCATTGACGCATTTCCGACGGAGGAATTGCCTGAAGATATGCCGGAACCTGATTTCTCGGGCGATTTTGACAATTCATTGCCGGGAAGCATGCAGCTTAAAGGCCGTTATATCCTTGCCCCGTCAAAAAACGGGCTTATGGTCGTGGACCAGCATCGTGCTCATGTAAGAATACTTTACGACCGGTATCTTGATCTCGCCCGTCTTGACGCCATAGCCACTCAGCGTATCATATTTCCCGAGGTTGTGGAGCTGTCGCCTTCGCAGAGCTCGGTTATGGAGAGTATTTCCGATGAACTTGCGTCTCTCGGCTTTGATGTGGCCTTTCTCGGCGGTACGAGCTGGTCTGTCAACGGATTGCCGTCGGTCCTTGACAGCGTGAATCCTCATGAGCTGTTGTTGTCAATGGTCGATTGTGTTACCGAGACCGGAGAAGAGCTTGGCGAGAGTCTGCGCAACCGCATTGCGCTGTCAATGGCCCGTGCAGCGGCCATAAAGCCCGGAGCTCCTCTTACCGATGCCGAGATGGAGCATCTGCTTAGCGACCTGTTCAAGTTGTCTACGCCGGGGTATACTCCTGACGGCAAGACGGTGATGAGTGTAATAGCGTTTGACGACATAGTACGTCTATTTGCATAGCTTCTTGACATTTATTACCTTTGTAGGAAAATAATATAAAGACAATGAGAAAGTATATCCTCAGCCTCGCTGTTGTGGCAGCCATTATAAGTGCGGTAAGCGCTTCGGCGCAGTTTCGTTACGGACCCATGCTGGGTCTGGACATAACGACCATGAAGTTCAATCAGAAACTCTTCACGGTAGACAACAGTGTTGGTTTTTCGGCCGGTATTGCTACCGAACTTATGTTTCCCGGTATCGGGTTCGGCGTTGACGCAGGCTTATTTTACCAGCAGCGCGGTGCCACTCTCCATCTTGGCGAACGTGAGATATGGGCTTCGCAGGGCTACGGTAAGGAACGTTGCTATCTGCACTATATAGAGGTACCTGTTAACTTGCGGTTTAAGTGGACACGCATGAACGGACTGGAAGATTATGTGGCTCCCTTTGTGTTCGGCGGACCTACATTCTCGATATTGGCGGCACGCAGCGATATAAAGGCTTTGAAATATCCTTTCGGTGACGTTGGTCTTACCGCTGGCTTCGGTCTTGAGATATGCCGCGACTGGCAGGTATCGGGCAGTTATACATGGGGACTTATGACTGCTGCAAGTACAAGGCTGCTCGATGATTTCGACGCTAAAAACCGCACATGGAACGTGCGCGTGGTCTATTTCTTTAAATCCCGGTAAAAGGGTATCTCCTTAAGAAAACGGTATGAGTGATTGCTGTAGTCTATTTCACAGCAATAATGGGTCATGCCGTTTGACACGATAAGGTAGGGCGCGTTAAGCACCATGCTGTAACGTACTATCTGGTCAAATGTCTTTTGACATAAAGATACCGTAGGCGCTTTGTATTCCATTATGGCTATCGCTTCGCCTCTTGCATTGAACAGCACACTGTCGCATCGGCGTTGAGTGCCGTTTAATGTAAGTCCCACTTCATTGCCCATAAGCGATGGCGGGAACCCCCGGTCGTTTATCAGAAATTCTATAAAATGTTGTCTTACCCATTCTTCGGGAGTAAGGGCGACGTATTTGTTGCGCAGACGGTCAAATATCTTGATTCCGGAGGCCTCACGTTTCAGGGCCACTTCATAGTGCGGCAGGTTCAATTGCATGTATCTATATTTGCGTTGCGTTGAAAATTTCCGTAAATTTACGAAAAATCTCTATAACATTAATGTGTCATGGCACAATCGGCAACGACTTCCGACTTTGATTCAATTGTATTGCAAATTAATTCGCGCAATACCGCTCCGGTGTATCTGCTGCACGGTGAGGAAGGGTATTATATAGATGAGTTGCTGAAGCGTTTTGAGGCCATGGTGCCGGAGGCCGACAGGGACTTCAATCTATATACATTCTATGCGCCCGAAACGACTCCCGATACTATTATGGACGCATGCCGCCGATATCCGATGATGTCTGACCGGCAGGTCGTTCTTGTTAAGGAGGCACAGGCTGTGCCGGCGGCGCAGCTTAATCGTCTGCATCTGTATGTGTCGTCGAGTACATCATCGACAGTTCTTGTCATCGCATGTCGCGGAGAAAAATGCAAAGCCAAAGACCTGCTTAAACAGATTGCGGCCAACAAAGGAGTCGTGTTTGACTCCGTACCGCTGAAAGAATCGGCTGTAGCCCCTACAATAAGCAAGTATATAAAATCCAAGGGCCTTAATATAGAGCAAAAAGGGCTTGCCATGCTTCGCGATTACGTCGGTACCGATTTGTCAAGGATATATAATGAGGTCGACAAACTTGCTGTAGCGCTTTCGGCAGGGGCTACGATAACTCCCGAGGTGATTGAAAAACATATAGGCGTCAGCAAAGATTACAATAACTTTGAGCTGGTCAATGCATTGGCTGTAAAAGATGCCAAACGCGCGTTCACAATCGTGAATCATTTTCGCCGCGACCCCAAGAAAAATCCTGTAATGGTGACTATTCCAACGATATGGAATTTTTTTTCCAATCTTCTCGTCATGCTTTACAGCGCCGACAAGAGCGATGCCGGACTGTGTGCGGCTATAGGGCGCAAAGGATCGTGGCTCCCCTCGGACTATAAGGAGGGACTGCGTAATTACAATGCATGGAAGCTCATAGAAATCATACATGCCATACGTGAGGCCGATTGCCGCAGCAAAGGAGTGAAGTCGCGCATGGATCCGTATGACATACTCCACGACCTTATATTCCGCATACTCACGGCGCAAGGACGTCTGTAAGTGAAAGTTTGTGCAGGTCGCATTTTATAACCGTTTTAGCTCTGCTTCCGAGGCCGAGGAGCCTTTGTATTTGCTTTTGTGCGGCCGGAAGTTATAAATTATATTGAGTGAGATGCCTCGGTTATCGTAGTTTTGTCGCTTGTTGACCGATACTCCATATGTATTCATAGTCCAGTCATTGTTGGCTGTATTGAATATGTCGGTAGCTGAAAGTTTGACAATCAAAGACTTGTCCAGAAGTGTCTTACCCACCGACATATCCATTGTGAACCATGTTGTGGCGAAACGGTTGGTGTGCATATCACCTTTTGTCCGGCCGTTCATGTTGGCTGTTATAAGCCATCCTTTGGGTAATGAGAATGTATTGTCGAAATAGTAGGAGAACATAGGCTTGTTGTAGCGGTTGTGGTCGAGCGTGAGCCATTGGCGATATATGCCGGCCGTGATATTGGGTGTCCACCTGCCCACAGGTCTGCTCCATACAAGGTAGATATTCAATGCTGTCACATCAATATTTACAGGATGCATAAGCAGTTGCAGGCTCTCAGCCTGATATAGTTCCTTGACGTAGGCATATGTGCCAAGGCTGCGGGTGAGGTCGGCCTGAAGCATAAAGCCGTTCCACATTCCGAATAATTGCAGGTCGTGCATCTTTTCGTCACGCAGAGCGGGATTGCCTCCCTCGATTTCATGTCGGCCTACATAACTCAGCGAACCGGTCAATCGCGAATACGGAGGTTTTATGGTTGCCATTTTATAACTGAGGCTGATCTGAGCGTCTTCATTGAAGGTATAGCCAAGTGATATGTCAGGTGTAAGCATATGGTCGCGGCGGCTTATTTCCTTATCTCTCTTGCCGTCAAGCTTGAAGTCATAGTCGACATACTCATATCGTGCCCCTGCGGAAATGCTGAATTTGCCTGACATACGCGACCATGATGCGAACAGTGCGGCAGATGTCTGTCTGGCATCGGTCAGGGAGGAGGGTATGTATTCGCCGACTTGGGCGTTCAGCATCCGGTAGTCAAGTGATGTGCGTGTATGACTGTTTTGTGTTCCGAAGGTGAACTCCCCGTTCCATAGCGGAAAGTTCATGTATAATTTACCTGCCCATAATGTCGATTTGCTTTCGTCGTTTGAGCTGACATCATAATTATCTGATTGCGGATATGAAGTGATTACGCTGTTATTGTTTTTTGACTGCCTGTAGTCGCCGTCGAAATGAAGCAGGTATTTGTCAGCGAAAATATTCTCGTAATAGACTGATGCCAGATGGCTGTGCGCGTGCATGCCTTTGTCAATAAGGCGGTTTATGGATGGACTGTTGTCAAGCCATTCCGATCCGTTATTGGCGAAATCGCCTTTTTCGGGGTTAAAGCGATAATACGCACCAATCGACTGTGCTCCCTTTGAATAATTGAAGCCGCATTTGACTACGCCTGCTGTAGTGTGATAGGTATTGTGCTGGGTGCTGCCCACAATCGTCTCTTTGCCGTCATATACAAGCGTGTTTGTGGTGGACCCTTTGATAAGAGAGTTATTATGATTGATAGTGCCGTTGATGAAGAGTTCCCAGTTGCTGCTTCTGTAGCTCACTCCGAGATCATCCGTCAACGACAGTCGGCGGCGTTGTTGTAGCGTAAAACGGTCGGTAAGCGACAGCCCTTGCACGAAATTACGTTTAGTGGTGATTTTCAGTACGGCTTCGGTTGTGCTTTTATAGCTTGCACCCGGAGCCATAAGCAGTTCGACTTTCTTTAGATTTGATGAAAGAATCTGTTGTAATTCCCGCTCATCGCGCATAGGGCGCCCGTCGATATATATTTCGACATCGTTTTTGCCAATTACGTTTACAGAGTTGTCCTGTACCTTTATCATGGGCAATTGCGCCAGAACATCGAGCGCACTGCCGAGCCCGGCAAGATTTGTGCCCGGAATTGTTGATACGAGTGTGGAGCCGACGACTCTGGTGGCCGGTTGCTTTGCCGTTATCACTACCTCCTGCAATTCGCGTGTCAGGCTGTCTGATACTTCATAATTCCGTGCATTACCCGATATGACGGAAATAAGTCCGATTACGATTGTGAAAATTACTTTTGTCCTCATTGTCATTCTGTTTGAGGCAAAGTTACTCACATATAAGGTGCCATGCCAAAATTATAATCTGACATGTTCGGCTGTATTCCGCTGGTTTGCAGCGGTATACGCCGCTCGATTTATGAAAAGTCTGACCTGATGAAGTTGGTGCTAGAAAATGGACAGGATTTCAGGTATTGATGGCTCGACACGCTCTTTCATACGGGCTTTGAGACGTGATTTACGTTTATATACCACATCGACTGACTCGCATAAAAGCAGACTTATGGTGCGTGTTGACAAACCGCTGAACAGATATACCAGAAGATGATAATCATCAGGCTTGATATCGGGATACTCTTTTTTCACTCTTATAAGTATGTCGTTGCGGCAGGCGTTTACGGCTTGTTCCATTTCCGGAAATGAGTCGTTGCGTACAGACTCTATCTCACTTTTGACTTTATCGGCTATTGCCTTGCGCTCGGTCTTCGTACCTTGTGACTCATAGTAAGTCTGACATAGAGAGTCGATGAGCGCGAAGCGGTTTTCGAGCAGGCCGTTAAGTTTAGCCTGCAGACGGTTGACATCATCATGTCCGGCATCTATCTGGCTTTTCAGTAATGACGCTTCTGCCATCAGTGCATCATTTTTGACTGACTGCAACTTTATCTTCTGCCGCATCCATAGTATAACGACAGCGGCGATGAGCAATATAGCTGCGGATATTAAGGCCCACTGCTCACGTCTGATCCGCTCCTTATATAACATAAACTCTTTCTCCTTCTGGAGATACAAGGCTGTCGCAAGGGAGTCCGTGTTCCCCGAAGTTTTAATAAGCGCTTTCAGTCGCGACGCTTTTTGGAACTCGTCACGAAGATTGTGGTTGCCGTAATAGTCTACGGCTATATTGACAATAGTATCGGACGGCGCGGAAAGACGGTTGGCTACCATAGCCTCGCTGTACAGTAATGACCAGCGGGCCATCAATGCGGAGTCACGAAAATCCGATACATCCAGTCCGTTAAGTTTGGATAACGCAGTTCCGGGGTCGGTACCCATAAGCCGTTGGGCTTCGTCGAGCGTTCTTGAATAATCGTTTCCCGAATAACAGCATCCGGTGATAATAAGTGACACTATGACATACAGCAGCCCGCGCATTGTTGTACTTTGTGTTGCGTTATGCGGCTTATTTCAGTCGGTATGAGTAACCTAAAGTGACCATAATAGACATTCCGCGCGATGCGGAGAATGTATCGCGGCGGTCGTCGGGAAATATGTTGCCTATGCCGAAATAGTAGCGTGCCTCAAGATTGATCAGGTGACGGCGTTTCAGCGCCAGCTCGATGCCTGCGCCGCCCGATATGCCGTAATCAAATTTATTGGTAGGCTCCATTGTCAGCTGATCGGTCATGCGGTTGTCAGGAAAGTCGGGCAGAGCGCCTATGTTGTTGACGTCAAAATTGGCGGAGTAACTTGTGCCCACAAGAAACCCGACTTCCGGGCCGAGATTTATAAAGCCTTTGACTTTCTTATTGCCGAAAAATATGGTGGTAAGTAGCGGTATCTGTATATAGTTGAGTTTGCGCTCGAAAGAGTAGGGAGCTTCCTCAAAATCCTCTTTCCATCCACGCTGCTCGAAGTTGACCTCGGCGATAAGGCCGAATATTTTTTCCTCCCAGTATTTGAATGTTATACCGGCGGTCTCTCCCATTACAAACGACTGCTTCACGCTTGGAGTAAACGACATCTGCGACAAGGTAATACCGGCCTTTCCTCCAATCGTTATTTTAGATGAGTAGTGGGCTTGTGCTCCGGCACCGATGATGCCGAGTAGCATGACAATTATTGTAACGGTAAATATGCGTTTCATTGTATGGCCTGTTTTTCCGTTATGCCTGACGGACGGTAATTTATGAAGTATAGGGCGTCGTTTACTTTACCGGCTACATTTTCCGGGCTTGTGAAGTGGAAGCCGCTCTGTACGCCGTCATAGAAGTAATTGGGCTCTCCGACATTGTCGTAGTTACGGTTAATGGCTTTTATAAGATAGAAACCGGTGTCAAAGCCGAGCATACCCTGTACGGGAACGGCTGACATGAGCGGTGTGCCGTAACGGTTGACATATAGCTCGGTAAACTGTTTGCTCCGGTAGCTGTCGTTGTCATTGAAGAAACGCGAATATACCGTGGCGTTCATCAGGTGAAGATTGTCGAGCGCGTCACCTCGGAATGTAATCCATTCCGGATAGCCGAACATTCTTACAAGGCTGTAATCGTCCAAAGCTTCGCGATAGTTCTTCAATGCGCTTATGATGTGGCTGAACTCTGAGGAAGTTGCTGACTCCGGAATAAATACGTAGGATGACGATGTGTCGAGTTTCTCAAGATCGGAAGCCTTAAGATAGTTGTTATAGCTTATGTCGATATACTTTTGACCCTCCTCATCGAGCCGTTTGCGCAGCATTTGGCAGAATTCGGCTTTGTCGGTCTTACCTCCGAGCGCTGAAAGAAATACAGGTATATACTCTCCGTTGCGGTTCATGAACTCGTTGATAGCCTGTTCGTACATTGACGAGTGAGGTATGTTGGCCTGTAATATATTGGGGTTTGTCAGATATTGGGTGCCTTTTACGGCAAAAATATTAAGTACTTTTGCGTCATGCAGTGTGGCGTATTCCGCTATAAGATTCAGTTGCTCGTCATTGTCCGGTGTTATTATTATGTCGGCTCCCGTCATTTCAGGACGTGCAAGTATGGATTTGACGCTGTCGGTATTGTTGGCCGAGTCGTATGCACGTATTACTATATGACGCTTGCTGTCGCGCAGGCTGTCGGCGGCTACCAGAAGACCTTTGTAAAATTCGGTATACAGCTGTGCCTGTTTGTCAGGCGAGGTCTGACCGAGCATGAAGGGAAGTATGACGGCCACCTCCGTGGCTTCTTTTTCAACATCAGCGGTTGCGGTCGAGTCGGCTGAGGGGTTCAGCAGTGCGAGCAGACTGTCGTCACTGTCGGTTGACGCAGTGTCGGCCGGTTCAGCGGCTGCTTCTTCCTCCTGTACATATTCAGGCTGATCCTCTGTCGTCGGCGCTTCTTCTACCGGTCGGGCTGTCTCCGCAGGCAGTTCCGTATCGGTATTGTCGTCAACGGTTGCCTCATTGTCCGGTGTCGGTATGTGCAGTATTGTGCCGCGTTTAAGACCGGTTTTGATCTGTGGATTAGCCTCGATAAGTTCGCTTTGGGTTATGCCGTAATGTTTGCTTATGCCGTATACGGTCTCACCTTTTTCCACAAGATGCACTTTGTCGTTTTTCCTGCTTCTTACAGGCTTGTCGGTATCTTCAGGTTGACTTACGGAGCTTATACCGGGGGTTGCTTCGCCGAGATTGGGCATTTCATCCACCGGAAAATATAATGTCATGCCGGCGCGCAGACCGTCGGCTACCGAAGGATTGTATTTTATTATGTCGGCTTTGGTTATGCCGAGTTCTTTTGTTATACCATATATGGTCTCTTTGGACTTGACTTCACGGTAAAAGTATTCTTTACCGTTTATGGTCTTGGTGGGCAAATCGGCTCCTGAAAGATTGATACCGGTTGAAAATGAAGCTGATATCACAACTAAAGTTGCGACGGAGCGGTATAAGAACCGGAGTGACTTATGTCTTAATTCCATGTCTGTCTATTACGGATTAACGCTACAAATTTACATAGAATTTGCCGATTTACATCTACTTGTATACAAAAAATGCATGTTCGGCGGCTGTCACTTTACGGTATAATAAAAATAACGGAGATAGCCGCTCGGCTATCTCCGTTATTTTTATATGGGTCTATGTTAGTTCAAAGTACCGTTTTCTGCCTCCTGTACCATCTTTGGACTGGCGGTGATATATATTTCCACACGACGGTTTTGTGCACGACCTGCGGCGGTCTCGTTTGAAGCTACATAATCGGCCATAGGTATGCCTTTGGCAGTCAATCGTGTAGGACTTACACCCGAATTTACAAGATAGGTCAGTACTGCCGATGCTCGTTCGTTGGACAGCTTCTCGTTTACAGCGTAAGAGCCTGTATTGTCCGTGAAACCGAGAATCTGGACATCGGTCAGCGGGTTCTGCTTAAGCGATACGGCAAACTGGCTCAAGTCCTGACGGGCCTGTGTGTTGAGAGTATACTTGCCGGTGGGGAAAAGAATACCGCCTTCAAATGTCACCTTTATGGCCTGAAGACCGTTCTGGTCAGTGGTCTGTTCTACGGTTGCGTCGGGCAACGATGCTTCGAGCTGTTGCTGCTGCTTGTCCATCTTTTTACCGATAAGCGCACCCGCTCCGGCACCTACGGCGGCGCCGATGGCGCTTCCTATTCCGGCACCCTTGCCGCCTCCGATCAACGCCCCTAATCCGGCGCCTACGGCAGCTCCGCCACCGCCTCCGATCAAAGCGCCTTTACCGGTATTTGTCATCGAATTACATCCCGATGAAAGGAGCATACATGCTGACAACAGGGCTGCTCCAGTGATTTTTAGAAGTCTCATAATTACGTGTTAAAATTAAGTTAATATATCCGCAATTGCAAAGATAAGAATATTATCAATTACATGCGATATTATTTTCTCTTTACTTTTAAATACAAGATAAATCGGTTAATTGTTTTCGTCTTGTGGGGATTTTTAGCTAAGTTTGCATATTATTTGAAATGCATGGGAAATGAGTTATTTGTCACATATAGGGCGTAGCCGCATGTTTTGGTTTCATTTGGGCGCAATCCTTACGATTGTTGCGTGGGGTATATCTTTTGTTTCTACAAAAGTATTGCTTGACAACGGGTTGCAGCCGACCGAGGTGTATATATACCGTACACTGCTTGCCTACGTACTCGTACTCGCTGTATGTCATAAACGTATACTGTCCAATTCATTGCGTGACGAGCTGCTGTTTTTTGCCTGTGGCCTGTGTGCCGGCTCGCTTTATTTCATCGCCGAAAATACGGCTCTTGAATATACACTTGTATCCAATGTGTCGCTGATAGTCACTCTTGCCCCGCTTATCACCACTCTTTTGGTGGGAGCGGTTTATAAAAGCGAAAAACCGACCAAAGGCATCTTGATCGGTTCGTTTATAGCGCTGACCGGAGTCGGTTTCGTCATATTCAACAGCAGTTTTGTCCTTGATGTCAAGCCGCTCGGTGACTTGCTGTCGCTTGCCGCGGCAGTGTCGTGGGCCGTGTATTCGCTTGTGCTGCGTAAGCTTAATGCGTTTTATACGGTGATGTTTATTTCGCGTAAGACCTTTTTTTACGGTATGCTCACCGCTTTGCCTTTCCTGTGGTTTCAGCCTGAACACACATCGTTCACTGTGCTGATAAAACCCGAGGTATGGCCCAACTTCCTATTCTTGGGCGTGTTCTGCTCGATGCTCGCTTTTATCATATGGGCATGGGCCAACAAAGGGCTCGGAGCCGTCAAAGCAAATAACTATCTATATTTTCAACCGATAGTCACACTCGTCGCTTCGGCCCTGTTTTTGGGCGAGAAAGTCTCTATAATAGGCTATACCGGTTGTGCCTTGATTCTGGCCGGTGTATGGCTTAGCGATCGTTTCGGCCCAAGAAAAGCGAACTCACGTCATAAATAGACACGGCTCACTCCTCGTCAAGAAATTCAATCTCTTCGATAAGTGCGCGTGATATGGAACGTGTCAGTTCTGTGTCGCGGTTAAGTTCGGCTATGGCATATGCTTTTATTTCGGCTTTGCCTTCGGGCAGCAGATTAAACATTAGCCTTAATGCCGTATATCGGTTCATGTCGTCATCGCTTACTATAAGCTCGTCGGCCAAGACCCTTGCGAACGGCATGTGTTTGAGCAGTTTCATGCAAAGTATGTCGGCTACTTCCGCCGTGGGCGCCGAGGTTGCCCATTCTCTCGCCGTATTTATGTCCATCTCTTCTCGTGGAAATATCATCGGAGCAAGCAACATGCTTTCACGCGTCGACGAATTGGCCCAGAGTTGTCGTGCCAGTTCTTGTGACGGAGCTGTTTCCGATGCTATTTCTGATAGATGTGGTAGATTTACTCCGAAAATTATCCGGTATGGGGCTCCCATACGACGCATATAGTCGGCTACCGCTCCGTTGCGCATGGCGTACAGGCGGTGTTTCACTTCCTGCATTTTATTGAATTGTGTCATATTACGTCAAATATTTTATCCCAGTCTTTCCATACGGCTTCATATCCGAGCCTGTGTATGCTGTCAGCCACGTCATGCGGGCTGCGGTTGTCGCTTACTTCAAATTGTTCCAGTGAGTCGGGCGATACCGAATAACCTCCCGGGTCGGTCTTGCTTCCCGCACTCATCGACGTGACTCCGAGCTGCATCATGTTTTCGCGGAACCCCGGCTTCTCTCTTGTCGAATAGCTGATGTCGACGTCATGGTCGAAAATTCTGTACGCAAATGTGAGCTGGGCCAGTTCCTTGTCGCTCATGACAACATTGGGCTGAAACCCTCCCTTGGACGGCCTCATGCGCGGGAAGTTGACCGAGAACTTCGTTTTCCAGTAATTTTTGCGCAGGTATCGCAGATGACGCGCCATCATGGTCACGTCGGTACGCCAGTCTTCAAGACCTATAAGCACCCCCATGCCTATTTTGTGTACACCGGCCTGTCCCATTCGGTCATATCCGTTAAGGCGCCAGTCATATATGGACTTCATGCCTGTCGGATGATACTTTTTATAGTTGGCTTCGTTGTATGTTTCCTGAAAGCATACAACTCCGTTAAGCCCCGATTGTGTCAGGCGGAAGTAATCTTCCGATTTCAAAGGCTGCACCTCTATGCTGAGGTTGCTGAAGTAGGGCCGGCATGTGCGCAGAGCCTGTTCAAGATAGTCTATGCCGGCTTTAGCCGGATTTTCTCCCGTTACTATAAGAAGATTTTCAAAGGGGCCGAGCCGGCGTATGGCTTTGCACTCTTCCTCAATCTGCTCCATGGTCAGTATCGTGCGTTTGAACGGGTTGTTATGGTTAAACCCGCAATAAACGCATGCGTTGGCGCATGAATTGGTTATGTACAAAGGTATATACATGCTTATCGTTTTACCGAAGCGTTCCTGCGTATACTTGCGGCTAAGACGCGCCATCGGTTCGAGATAGGCCGCTCCGGCGGGTGAGATAAGCGCCATAAAGTCATCTACGGTCAGCTGTTCCTTGTCAAGGGCGCTTTCGACGTCGCGAGCCGTCATTGACGCAATGCGGCGGCTTGTATCGTCCCAACTGTATTTTTTAATTTCGTCGTAAAACATTTTGCATCTGATTATTTTGCGCAATCATCGGTGACGGACTGTGATATGCGCATGGCACAGAAATTCGGACCGCACATTGTGCAGAAACGCTCATCGTCCTTGTGGCTCTCTACGTAATATTGTCGTGAGCGGGCCGGATCGAGCGACAGATTGAACTGGTCTTTCCACCGGAAGTCGTAGCGTGCCTTGCTCATGGCATCGTCTCTCAGTTGTGCTCCGGGATGGCCTTTGGCCAGATCAGCGGCATGGGCGGCTATCTTGTACGCGATGACACCGTTGCGTACATCCTCAAGATTGGGTAGTGCGAGGTGCTCTTTGGGTGTCACATAACATATCATGGCGGTACCCATCCATGCTATCTGCGCCGCTCCTATGGCCGAGGTTATATGGTCATAGGCGGGGGCTATATCGGTGGTGAGCGGACCGAGAGTATAGAACGGGGCTTCGTGGCATGACGATAGCTGGCGGTCCATGTTCTCGCGTATCTTGTTCATGGGCACATGGCCCGGCCCTTCGATCAGAACCTGTACATTATGGCTCCATGCCGTTTCGGTGAGTTGTCCGAGTACATCAAGCTCGAGAAACTGCGATCGGTCGTTGGCGTCATGTATGCTTCCCGGGCGCATGCCGTCGCCAAGCGATACGGCTACGTCATAACGGGCGAGAATCTCACATATCTCGTCAAAGTGAGTGTAAAGGAAGTTTTCCTCATTATGAAGCACGGTCCATTGTACCATGATTGACCCTCCGCGCGACACTATGCCGGTAAGGCGGTCCTTGATGAGGTCGGCGTGGGCGCGAAGTACGCCTGCATGTATGGTGAAGTAGTCGACTCCCTGTTCGGCCTGTTCGATAAGGGTGTCACGGTATATCTCCCATGTCAGCGCATTTACATCGCCGTTTACCTTTTCCAGAGCCTGATATATAGGCACGGTGCCCACCGGTACCGGACAGTTGCGTATTATCCATTCGCGGGTCTCATGTATGTTTTCACCGGTCGATAGGTCCATGAGCGTATCTCCTCCCCAATAGCAGCTCCATACGGCCTTGCTGACCTCCTCCTCTATGCCCGATGACAGAGCCGAGTTGCCGATGTTGGTATTCAGTTTCACCAGAAATCGGCTCCCTATAATCATGGGTTCACTCTCGGGATGATTGATATTGGCGGGAAGTACTGCACGTCCTGCCGCAATCTCCTCGCGTACCATATCAGGCGTTATGTGGCTTTCTATTCCAAGCTCTTCGTTGTTCATGTTTTCACGGATAGCAGCATATTCCATCTCAGGTGTTATAATGCCTTTGCGTGCGAGTGCCATCTGTGTTATCGCCGCTCCTTTACGCGCTCTGCGTGGAGCGTGACGATGAGCGAAGCGTATGCTGTCAAGCGATTTATCCGCTTCACGTAGGCGTCCGTATTCTGATGTTATGCCGTCAAGTAATTCGATGTCATCGCGACGGGCTATCCAAGCCTCGCGTGTACGTGGCAATCCGAGGTTTATGTCAGTTGTTATGGCGGGGTCGGTGTACGGGCCGCTTGTGTCGTAAACGTATACCGGGTCGTTTTCCCGAACCATGCGCTCACCGTTGATTATTTTTACGGTGGGAGTGAGATTAACTTTGCGCATAGCTACTTTTATGTCGTGTATTTTGCCGTGAATATATATCTTTTCCGACCCCGGATAGGAGTGAAGATTTATGTTGTTTATTTCCATTGCGTTGTGTTAAAATATTATTCTAAGAAAGAAGTGAGCGGCGAGGTGGCCTGTGCCGATGAGTACTGTCGTCCGAGTCCGGCAATATATGCTTTGCGTCCGGCTTCGACCGCGAGCTTGAATGCTACGGCCATTTCCACCGGGTCGCCGGCAACGGCTATGGCGGTATTCACCAGAACGGCGTCAGCTCCCATCTCCATTGCATCGGCAGCGTGTGACGGAGCTCCGAGACCTGCATCAATCACTACGGGTACACGGCTCTCCGCTATGATTATTTCGAGAAGGTCGCGTGTTTTAAGGCCTTTGTTCGTGCCTATAGGCGCTCCAAGCGGCATCACGGCCGATGTGCCCGCCTCTTCAAGCCGTTTGCAAAGCACCGGATCGGCCTGAATATAAGGCAGGACCTTGAAGCCCTCCTTAGCAAGAATCTCGGTGGCGGCAAGGGTCTCTATAGGGTCGGGCAGTAAATATTTGGGGTCGGGATGTATTTCAAGCTTTATAAAATCGGTATGAAATATGTCGCGCGACAGTTTGGCCGCGAGTACGGCTTCTTTGGCATTGCGCACTCCCGATGTATTTGGCAGAAACTGAACCTTGTCGCGGTTTATATGTCGTAGCATGTCATCGTCGCGCTCGTTATCCATATCGATGCGCTTCATGGCCACTGTTATCATTTCGGAACCGGAAGCAAGTATTGCCTCAAGCATCAGTTCGTTGGACGAGAATTTTCCCGTTCCTACAAACAGTCGTGAATTGAATTCACGGCCGCCTATGTTCAAATAGTCTTGCATGTTGATGTGATAATGTTGTTAAATTATGATTTAACGATTGTTATTCTGACTGATGTAGACGGTAAGTGTCAGTCATGTTTCAGCCGGGAGAGAATCTCACGGGTATATTCTACCGGGTCGGGGGCATTGATTATGGCTCCCGATACTGCTATTCCCTGTACACCGGTCGACATAATGTCGTTTATGTCTTCGAGCGTTATACCTCCTATGGCCACTACCGGAAGTTCTGACCCGGCGTTGGTTACCTCTGCCATTATATCGCGGTAGCCTTCTATGCCGAGAGTCGGCGATAATTTTTTCTTTGTCGTAGTATGTCTGAACGGTCCAAGTCCTATATAGTCCACGTCGATGCCGCGCATGGCCATGATATCGGCTGCCGTATTGGCCGTGACGCCTATTATGGCATGAGGACCGAGATATTCACGGGCTTTGGCGGGCGGCATGTCGTCTTTCCCGAGATGTACGCCGTGTACGCGCAACTCTTTCACAAGCTCTACGTTGTCGTCGATTATCAGTATTACGTCGTTTTCTTTGCACAGCGGTATTATTTCGAGAGCCGTGTCGCGAAGTTCGTCATATGAGGCATCTTTCATGCGCAGTTGCACCCATTTGCAACCGCCTTCGATTGCCATCTGTACTTCTTCCGCTATTGAGTATTTGTCAGAGGGATGAGTTATGAATTGTAACATTTCAGTATCTATGTCGTTTTATGATATTACACTTGTAAGCTTATAAAGACGCTGTTTAAGCTCATCTGCCGTTTGCGCGCTCCAGATATATCCGAGTACGGCATATCCGATAAACGGATACTGCTTCAGCACGGATATGTTTTCAGGAGTTATGCCTCCGAGAGCCACTACCTTTCCTATAGGAAGCGATGATAGCTGCCCGTGTGTGAAGGCTCCTTTGTAGTGCGCTTTGGATATGCTGTCACATACAGGGCTTAGAGTGACGAAATCGACATTTCGTGCCGCTTCATTGACCTCTTCGACTGAATGGCATGTACGGCTTACCGATCCGTTGTAAAGTTGGGGCGCTTGGGGACATCTTGAGTTGAGGTGTATGCCTCCGAGATTGAATTCGTTCAATAACTCAAAATGTCCGTGCAGTCTCAGTCGCGAATGATAACGCTGCGGTATCGCTTCGATAAGACGTTTCATGTCGCTGTATGTAGCTCCGGGATGACGTAGATGTACGAAAGTAGCGCCTTCGTCAAGCAGAATGGCTATATATTTCGCCTCGTCGGGATGTATGTCCTGAGGCGTTATGACTATGAGAAGGCTCTTTTTATCCGCCATAAAACGGTTCTATGACGAGAACGGAATCGCCTTCTTTCAGTATGGTCGAGTCGCGGTCGGTCAATGAGACGACTTCACCGTTAAGAGCCGTAGCTATGTCGGTGGGGTCTATGCCTGCCAGATTTAACGCTCCTTGAAGGGAAGTGTGTTCGGGTACACTTAGCGGCTTGTTATTTACAGTAATGTTCATGACTTATATGTTATTTGGTTATTGTTATATCGAGTGGAACAGGAGCGTATAGATGATCCACCGGGCCGTGTCCGGATCCCGTTCTGACACGTGCTCCTGCTTTGAGTGCTTCGTAAATGTAGTTTTTTGCTTTTACGACACTGTCGTGTATGTCATATCCTTTTGCTAAAAATGACGCTATTGCCGATGACAGCGTGCAACCGGTGCCATGTGTATTGGCGGTGGCTATACGTCTGCTCTCTATCGGTATGAGTTTTTGCCCCGGAGCAAGCGATAGGAGGTCGACCGATACGTCCGTGTCATTATTGCGGTCTCCGCCTTTGAGCAGTACGCTCCGGGCGCCCATTTCATGCAGTCGCGAGCTTTGAATGACAGGATTGTCCGTGCCGGTCAGTACCGCGGCCTCGTCAACATTGGGAGTAATGATTGTCGATAGCGGTATGAGTCGATTGACAATCGTATCTATGGCATCGTCACTTAGCAGCCTGTCGCCCGAAGTAGCCACCATGACGGGGTCAAGAACTACGTTCTCGGCCCTGTTGAGGGTCAACGCGTCAGCTACTGCATTTGCTATGTCAGCAGAAAACAGCATGCCGGTTTTTACTGCCATAGGACGTATGTCGTTGAATACGGCGTCGATCTGTCCGTATACAATCGACGGGTCTATACCTTGTACATCGGTCACCCCGCATGTGTTTTGTACGGTAATCGCTGTTATCGCTGTCATGGCATATACACCGAGGGCCGACATTGTTTTTATGTCGGCTTGAATGCCGGCGCCGCCTGAACAGTCGGAACCCGCTATTGATAGTGCAGTGCGATAGGTGAACATGTATCTTTTGTCTTAATAACAAAGTTTGCGACAAAAAGGCTGTTGCACACCTGATAAAATTTGTTGGACTACAATCCGACAATCCCTTCGCCGGTCTTAACCGTTTCAGGTTCGTAGGGTATGATCTCAGCTCGCATAGGTGTGCGGCACCCCTTTGTCTTCAACATGCAAAATTAATCAGATTATGTCATAATACAAAATTTTAGGCATAAAACCTTTCTTAGCGTAATTTTACATGAAAATAATCGTATAATGTGAATAATTGTGATATATTTGCATCATATTAGCTCGATGTAACATTATTAACCTTTAAATTTTTAAAGACATGAAAGCTTTTTTGCAATTATTGTGGCCTCTTGTTATCGGCCTTTTGTTAGCGTGGCTCCTTTCCATAAATCCCGTTAAGGAATACGGATGGTTTATGGGACTTATACATGGAGGTCTTCTTGTCCCTAACTGGATTATAAGCTGGTTTGACAGTTCGTGGTTGCTTTCGGCACCGTTGCATACTACCATGTATACCGTGGACTGGTGGATAGCTGCTGTCCTGAATGTCATAGGATGGGTGTGGATAGTCATTGGCTTCTTTGGGAATCTTTTCCGCAAATGATAGAGCGTGGCTGCCTCACGTCATAAGTACATAAGGTTTTTTATCAGCTCCACCTTCTCCGATATGGAGGTGGAGCGCAATCTTTTGCGCAAGGTCATAGAGCGCCTTGACAAGGAGTATGAGAGCATCGGGTGGCAGATTGAATACATCGACCTGCGGTGGGGCATAAGCCCCGATGCCGGCGAGGACAACCGTACAATGACAATATGCCTTAATGAACTTGCCCAATGCCAGAAGCTGTCGCCGCGCCCCAATTTTATAATGCTTATTGGCGAGCGCTACGGTTGGCGTCCGCTCCCCGAGACTATTTCAATTGCTGACATGAGGCGTGTATACGAAGCGGCTATGCCGGAGGAGGTAGAGCTGCTTGACCGATGGTATATACGTGATGACAACGACCTGACCATGCAGGGTGTCTACAAGCTGAAAAGCCGTCTGGGTTCCGGATATGACAGCGAGCGTTTTCACCGTGAAGTAGAGTTGCCGTTGCTCACGTTGTTTTACCGTGAACTGCCTTATACCGACTGCTCCGCTACCGAAATGGAGATACGCAAAGGGGCTCTTGACGATAATAACGCGGCCGACCATGTGTTTGCCTACATGCGGTCGTTGCACGATGTGCCTGCTGACAAGCGCCGGGCTTATTATGATGATGACAGTTCGGGCCTTGATTACATAGCGCGGCTTAAAGACAAGGTGGTGTCGCTTACCAAGCCTGACAATGTGTATCGTGAGGATGTGTCATGGGACGAATATTTGTCCGACGGTTTTGCCCGGCGTTTTTCGAAGGAGATAGAGACCCATGTCAGGCGTATTATCGAGAAGGAGGTGTCGCGCGAGGTGGCTGATGAAGTCGATTATGAGTCGTTCCAGCATAGAGAGTATGCAGTTGCGGAGTCGGTAGGCTTTTACGGTCGTAGCGACGAGATAAGCGCAATAAGAGCATACATAGACTCGCCGGAGCCTGATGTGCCTCTGTGGATAAAAGGCGCTTCGGGACAGGGCAAGAGCGCGTTGATGGCCAAGATAGTATCGCTTTACGCAGATAATCAGGATTATTGTGTAATGCCGTTTTTCAGTAGCCTCACGCCGCTATCATCCTCCGCAAAATCAATGTTGCGGCTTGTGCGCAGATGCCTTGAGCCGCACTATGCTGTAAAATATGACAAGGAGAAGCGCAAGCCTGACGACAATTTTTTTGACCTTTTCAGAATGACGGGCTATCTGGAGCCTGAACGACGGTATCTGATCATCATTGATGCTTTTAATCAGCTTGACACCGCCGGATATGACGATTTCGACACTCTGAAATGGGTTACTGATAAAGAAAAGTTGTTGCTGCCCAATGTCAAGGTCATCATAACCTCAACCGATGATGGCCGATTCCCGAAAGAGCATCCACGGCTGCACTTGATGCGGCTTAAGGCCCTGAAGAGCGATGCGTTGTGGGTAGTGGTGTCGCGTCTGCATGCTGCCGGCCGGCGACTGCAGCCATTCCAGCTTATGCAGCTAAAAACGATGTTGGGCGACAAGGAGCAGTCGGCGCTGTATCTGTCGCTGTTATCATCGGTCCTGCAGCACTACGACTCTACAATGGATCTTGCTGGACTTCCGGGCGACTATGTGGCTTTATGCTCTATGATACTTGACCGGCTCGCCTCGCCGCAGATGCACGGGCGCAGGCTCACGCGTCTTGCTCTTGCCCTTATAGTCATGAGTAGTGACGGTGTCGATGTCGGCTCCCTTAACGGGCTTCTCGCATCGGACTACGAGTTGCAGACGGAGCTGATGGACCGTAGCTTCCATCTGTGGATACAGGAGGATGTCAAAAGTGTGCCGCCGATTATCTGGAGTCGTCTGTTCTATGACCTCGACAGGGTGATACTTGTGTCACGCAGAACATCGATAGGTGTGGCGGTTAAAGTGCGTCATGATGCCATATATGAATTTATAAAATATCGTTGGCTTACGGCCGACGAGCTAAAGCAGGCCGGTGAGTTGCAGGTGCGGTGGTATGAGGAAAATCTGTTGACGGAAAACAAACTCGCCGTCCGCGACTTGGTACATGCCGTATATGCCCCTGTGGCGAACATTCATTCAGTGGACTATGTACTCGACAGCCTAATTGATAATACGTTGGGCAATGAAGAGGAGATGAAGGTAAGAAAGGCTGTGGGCCGCAAACTATGGGGCATACTCTCTGATGAACGATATATAGCGCTGAAAGAAAAGTATTTTCCCGGTGCGATAGTGGGCGAATACGACCGACTGTTGTATATATACACTGAATTGGGCGATGCGCGGCGGAGGGAACTTGTGTCGCAAATGAAGAATTTTGTCACTTATACTGTTGTTGACGAAGAAGATTTCAGGGTATCATGGTCGGTAGGAAGCAATTTGCCTCCGCTGTCTGCACTTGAACTTCAGGCAAGGATGATTAACCTCTGGGACGGGCATCCGTTGCGCGACATTCCTGTAGAGCGATTGAGGCCGGGGCTTATGCGTGACAGGTTGAACAACATAGACAGCGAGCGTTATACACTTTTCAGCATTGATAATCCGGGTCGGCAGCCGTGGCTGAATCCGGCGGGAGAAAAATTATACCGCATAGTCCCGCGAAAAGAAGGGTGGCTTAAACTTGAGGCGCTTAATCTTGTTACAGGCTACGTAGAAAATATCGAGTCATTCATATCTAAAGATTTTGTAGCATATGCAGTGTCATCCGATGAAAACACTATCGTTATTGCATGTAGTGATAAACTGCACCTGAAGCATCGTGACGAGTCAGGAGCATTGTCGTTCAAGACTGTTTCAAAGAACGGCCTGAAGTGGGTAAGTCTATCCGATGACGGGAAATATTTGGCATACGGCGGTCCGGGAATCGGTTCATACCGTACCGACACAGTCGAATGGAAGTCATACAGTTGGATTGACGCGGATGAAGGACGCCTCTCTCCATCAGGCAATCTGCTATGGATATATTCATGCGACGAGGTCAAGGAGCCGGACAAGACCACATGGCGCGTTAAGATAGGATGTTGTGACTTTACGACACTCAAATTCGATACTATAACTTACAGTAAAGACAAAAAGCCGTGGTGCATAGGCCCGAAATTTAAAGGATGTTCTGAGGCGATTGCTGTATTTGATGGCATAAACTATAATATAATTCAGTTTCATCAATATAAATTGCACAGTTGGCGATGGCTTCGTCAGGCGCCGATAGCGTCGGCCGCTTTTGTACCGAATACTTCCGACTTTTATCTGTTCTACGGCAGTAGCGGAGCTTATTCTCTTATGAGAATTACCGATGACCTTCTGTCGGTTGTTTCGCAAGGCAACATGCACATTGTCGACCAAGTTACTCCCGACTTCAGTCGTGCCTTGTCGTTATCGGACAAGAAAGTTTTTGATTTTCAGGAACTGCTTCGGTCGTTTGCGATAAATAATCATGGTAACTTTGCCGGTATAAACAGCTTTTCCTCGTCCTGTTCAGGCCGTGTGATGGCCGTGTCTATCGGTCGTAACCTGTCATGGGAGGCGGGTGAAATACGAGTGCCTGTCCTCACGCTTGATAGTGGTTCCGGCGATTATGAGGAGCGTTTTCTTGATGTTGATAAATCAGCTTATTGTCATTATGTGTCAGCATCGGCGGTTTCTCCCGACGGCAAGCGGCTCGCGTACTCCACTTATAGCAAGCAGTCTTATTTATGTGTCTATGATTTTACTTCATCCTCGCTATCGGCGCGTAATGAAATAGCGGCACAGGCATCATCTATATTGTTTACATCCGACAACCGGTGGATTATCGTGGTAACGAGCGACTGGCTTGTATCTGTCGATACTTTGATATATCTGTATGACCGCGACGGTAACTTCATATTCAAGACTACAGTGGCGGAGGGGACTTCGCTGGATACTGACAAGTCTGCAGTCCTTTCTCCCGATAACCGGTATGTCTGCTTTAAGGACAGTGCTGTCAAGGTCGACCTTGTGACGCGGGAGGTAATACGTGAGCAAAAGCAGGAAAAAGACTCCATCGCAAAAATGAAGAAGCTATCTGATACTTGGGATTATCATAAAAGCAATAAAACGCTTTTTCATCCTGTCACGGGACAATGCGTCGATATCACCGATAGTCTCGGTACGCTGAAGGCATACTCCGCGTCGGGACGTTACCGGTTTTATATAGATGAAAAGTTTGTGCTTACTCTTTATGACAGCGCGACCGGCAGTAGCGTTATGTCGCTTGATAGTGTGGAGGCCGTGTTGCCTTTGGCCGATGACCGGCACTTCTACGTGTCACGCTACAACAATACGATTCTGTTATATGACGTGGAAGGTACGATTTTGCAGTTTACGTCGCTTCACAATGCCAAAGCCAAGCGCTATTGGCAGAGTACCGCGCAAGGACTTGCCGTAGCCAAACATGATTGCCACTGCGCTTTGTTTGCGACCGACCCCGCCCACAAGGTTAACGAGTTGCCCGTAACGGTGTTGCGCCGTCGTTGGAACCTGACGACCGGAAAGCTCCAAGACCCGGAGGCGGTATGCCCGATGTGCGGCCACGTAATCGATAAAGGATTTTCTGTTGATGAAATGCATTGCCCCGGCTGTGGCCATCGGTTGCGGCTTATTGTCAATACCGATAAAAATTATCCGGCCAAAGTATTGAACGGCATGCTGAAAGTACCGGCTATCGCCCGCAAAATAGTAAACTGACAAACAGCGCTACTTACAGCATTTAGTCTACTATTACTTCCTTATATATTTTTTGATTCAGACATTGATAAAATATATATGATGAGCGATTGGATGATGTCACCCAATCGCTCATCATATAATCAGAAGTGAAAGTTTATAGTTTTACTTTTAGCTCGTTGCCGGAGTAGGCCACGGTTTTGGTGACTTTCATGGGCTTGTCGCCGGAGCCTGACATTTCCGATACAAGCACGATGTTGAAACGTCGCTCTTTGTTCATGCCGGGGAACTCGCCGTTGCGCTTGCCTATTGTAAGGGTTTTGGACTTGTTGTCCCAGTCGAAACCGATAGTCGAGTACATGCCTTTTTCGTAGTTATAGTTGTCGTTTTCGTCTTCGTACAGAGTGAACGAACCGTCAGCTCCGGGATAGACACGTATCTCAAGGTCAGTCCACGGTTTTTCTGTGGCGTATTGTACATCGGGGCCCCACGGCATTATACTGCCGGCTTTGACATATACAGGTATAGTCTTGATTGTAGTGGCTTTCTCGATAGTGCGTCCGCCGGGTATCATCTCGTTGGTCCAGAAGTCATACCATTTGGAGCCTTTCGGCAGGTACACCTCCGTCGATGACGGAGCCATGAAGTTGACTTTTTTGTTGCTCAGACTTTCGTTGTTCATGTCGCCGGCTATGTTCCACCCCGAGTTCTCGTCGGCTTTTACTATCTTCTCCGGTGTATACTGGGCATTCAGGACGGGGGCTACGAGTATGTTGCGTCCAAACATGAACTCATCGTTGCACTCCCATGCCTTGCGGTCGGCCTTGAAGTCCATCATAAGCGGGCGCAGGAAACTGTCGTTGTTGTTCGTTACCTGCCATGAGGTTGAATAAATGTAGGGCAACATAGCATAACGCAGTCTTATGGCGTCTTCGATGGCATCGTATATCGGCTCGCCTTTTTCGCCGAAATAGTAAATCTCGCGGAATATGTCGGCACCGTGTGAGCGCATCATGGGAGTAAATGCACCCATTTGGAGCCAGCGTACATAAAGTTCCTGAAACAACGGATTCTTCGGTGCCGAGTTGTCACCGGTCTTTTTGTTGTACTGGTTGCAGAAGAAGCCTCCCAAGTCGGAGTTGCAGTTGGGGTTGCCGGTTAGAGAGAAGTTGAGTAGTGCCGGCACGGTGTTGCGCAACATATCCCACGTAGAGGTGACGTCGCCGGTCCATACGTTGCATCCGTAACGCTGTTGTCCGGCCCATCCCGAACGTGTGAGTATGAATACACGTTTGTCATCGGATGTAGCGCGTTGGTGGTCATACACTCCGCCGACAGTCATCAGCGGATATGCTCCGCGTACGCGGCGGAATGATCCTAATGAGGTTTTGGTATCCATATCTTTTGATGTGACATCGAAGTGGTCGGGTTCTGTAGAGTCCATCCACCATCCGTCAAGACCGAAGTCAAAGAGCCGTTTAAGGTTGTTCCAATAAATGTCACGTGCCTCGGCGCTGTAAGCATCATATACGCGTACACCGGAAGGGTAGTCCATACGGGGCGGCCACTGTTCGGCTATTCCCGATTGTGGCCATGTCGAGAAGTTGAAGAGCAGTCCTTTGGCATCCAATTCCCTGTAAGGTTTTGTCTGAGGTCCGAATGACGACCATATCGATATTATGGCATGTGCGTTCATGTCGTGGATGGAGTCTACCATCATCTGCGGTTTGTTGAATTCCGGATTCATGAATTCCATTGCATTCCACAGATAGTTGTTGCCCCAGTATTGCCAGTCCTGTATGATACCGTCGATGGGCACGCCGAGTTTTCTGTGTTTGTCGACAACTTCGAGAATCTCGTTTTGTGACTTATAGCGCTCGCGGCTTTGCCAGAAACCATAGGTCCATAGCGGGAACATGGGCACACTTCCGGTAAGTGTACGCATCTCGGCGATTACTCCGTCGGCATTACCACCGTACATAAAGTAATAGTCGGCCAAGTCTCCGACCTCGGAGTCAAATGTCATGCCTTCGTTATTGTCGGTGAAGACGGTGGGGGAGTAGTTGTCCCAGAATATACCGTACCCTTTTATCGATTGAATGACCGGTATGCCGTCCTCGATATTTCCGGGCATAAGCCTTCTTGAGAAATTGCGTAATGACAATTTGCCGTTCTCATAATTGCCAAGCCCGTAGATCGGCTCGTCCTCGTCAAGGATAAATGACTGTTTCACGTTGAATGACGGTACTCCGGCATCAAGCATTGGGGTGAACCGCGCATTGTCTTTTTCCTTCAACAACAATCCGCCTTTGTTGTCGACAAATGTTACCGTACCTTTTTTCGTATTGAGTGAAACCTTCAGTTTCGACGTTTTGAGTGTGATGTTGTCACCGCTGCGTGATGTGGTAAACTTTACATCCTGCGGTTTTGCTATTACAGAGTAACTCTCCTTTTCGTTTTTCACGTTTTTCGGTACTTTCGTCACTCTTACGGTAGAGGGAGTGTAGAATTCGAGATTTATCACTGTAGAGTCCACAACCGTTTTTATTCCGTGTGGCAACTCTTCTACCGACTGCCCGTGCAGCATGTTGCCGAAGCAGAGCAATGCAAGTGACACAGCTATACATTTAAGCTTCATAATTATGATTTTTATGATGTTGAATTATGGTTAATTATCATGGCAAATTTAGCGGTTATGCGTGTCTATAATACAACAATCATGTTGAAATAAACAACAACTATGTTGATTCTTGTGATTTTTCGGCATATTCCGACGGCCGGCAACCGTAATTTTCCTGAAAACACTTGCTGAGGTAGCTTCCGCTGCTGAAGCCTGTGAGTTCGGCGATTTCGGCCACGCTTAAGCCCCGGTTTTCAAGCAAGAGCTTGGCGGCGTGGCGCAGGCGTATGTTTCTTATGAACAGACTTGGCGACTGGTCAAGCAGCTGCATGAGCTTACGGTAAAGGCCGGTGCGGTCCATGCACAGGTCGCGGCTGAGTTGCTCTACTGAGTATCCGGGTGTATTTATGTTTTTTTCAACCAGCTCCATCGCCTTAGATATGAATTGGGTGTCGTTGTCATCCATATCTTTAGGCGCCTGTACAGGTTTGGCTTCGTTACATTCAGATACAATACGTTCGCTTTCGTAAGCGTTGCATTGGTCGATAAGGCTGCGTATACGTGCAAGCAGCATATCCTCTCTGTGTTTACGAAGCATCTTTTTCCGTGACACATTATTATATATATAAGCCGCCGCCGACAATGCTGCAATAACGAGTGCCGTATATAATGCGTATGCCCATCCGGTGCGCCACCACGGTGGCCGTATGACTATCTCGAGTTTTGACGTATTTATACCCGATCCTACGGTGAGCATATACTTTCCCGGAGGGATGTTTGTATAGGGTATTTTAAATGAGCCGTTGTCACCTGCCGGCAAGTCGATTTTTACCGTATAAGGGTCGAGTCCCGACAGACGGTAATTCAATGACAGCGTATCGCGGTTCATATAGTTGAGAGTCGAGTACTCGAGAGTTATGAAGTTCATGTCATGGCTGAGTTCTATATGCCCGGTTTGGGCCTCGCTGCATGTGAGTATGGTGTCACCGTTATAGACTTTGCCCGGTTCGATACGCTCGCCGTGTATGTACAGAGCTGTAAGCAGTGGCTTATGTGGAGGGCTGTCGTTATGACATGATTTGCGCGGCGAAAAAATGTCTACGCCGCCGTCGGTTTTGAAATACACGCTTCCGTTGTGTGATACAAACGTATTTGTTGAGCCTGAAACAGTGTGTCCTACATCTATGTCCGATAATTTTAGCGGTTTGCCGTTTTGTGATTTATCGTTTAAGGCATATGCGTTGTTGCCGTAACAATAATAGACATTTCCGTCGCGGTTTTCGGCAAAATATCCTGTGCCGTTTAAGCTGCTGCCGTCTAACTGCACTTTTTCATATGTATATAGTGAAGGATTACAATACAGTATTCCCCGGTTGAACGTGCCGAGCCATATGCCGCCCTCTATATCCTCGTATACCGTACTTATCTCCGTAGCGATAACATCGCCGTGTGATGTGCGCAGTGTCTCGTAATACTTTTTCTCTCCGCTGTCAAGATCAATAATCCACATGCCTTTTTGACAACTCAGATATGCTTTATTGTCATCGCCTATGGCAAGTGTGTTGAGGGTATAGGGTGTCTCCAGTATTTTTGACCACACTCGCCTGTCTTTTGAAAAATGGAAGAACCCTCCTTTTCTGCCATTACGTATCTGATAGAAGCCGTCATTGTCGCTGCATATGAGTGATGTCTTGTTGAAATCAGCTTCCTGTTCGGGCGGGTAGGCATCGGCGCGATACAGTATGGTCTTGTCAGCGATAGAGTATGCCGTTATCCGGCCGCTGTCATCAAACAGATATAATGTGTCGTCGTCACCCGCCACGTCCTGAAGGGTGCCGTTTATAGCTGACATCGGAAGTGATATATCACGGCATTTTAGAGAATCGCCTGATTGTATGACTCTGCGTCCGGTCTCGTCGATGTATATGTCGTCTATATTTAATCCCGTTACAGGCTTATACTTTTCATAACGCAAGTCTATGCACGTCACTTTTCCCCAATCTTTTATCCACAGGAGTGAGTCGTTGTCGAGGTAAATATGATGAAATCCCCGGTATGATTTAAGCGGAGCGGTATATTCAGCCGGAAATGCCGGCAGGTTTTTATTATGTATGCCGTTATATACGTGTACTCCGGTGACTGATACAAAGACCATACGTCCGTCGGGCAACTGGGTTATGGCCCTGATGTAATTGCCTGAATCATCGTGGTTCATGGCAATGTTGTCAAATATAAGCCCGTTGGCGTTCAGATGTAAAGATGTCAACAGACATACAATCGGTAAAAAGCATGCTACGGCAAAACTTCCAAGTCGCATCGGCTTCAGTGTAACTGCGGTTCAGATTGAAAAACGGAAGCGGTCGGTCTCGTTGAGTACCGGAAATTTTTTGCGGAATATCTCAAGGTCGGAACGTGACAGCTCGCCGGTGCATAAGTTGTCATCGACAGCTTGTTGTATAGGCCTGCCTTTCGGGTCAATAATCATTGACGCTCCGCTGTATACACCGTAATTGTCTGTGCCTGAGCGATTACATCCCAATACATATGCCTGATTCTCAATAGCGCGTGCTATAAGAAGATGTTTCCACGCGTATACGCGTGAGTCGGGCCAGTTTGACATGATTATAAGCAGATCATAAGGCGTGACGTTGTTGTTGCGCAACCATGCGGGAAAACGCAAGTCGAAGCATACAGCCATACTTATATTCCAACCTTTGAAATTGAATATGGGCATAACCTCGGTGCCGGGGGAGTATGCATCATCTTCACCGCTTATTGAGAACAGGTGGTGCTTGTCGTAATAGTATTCATCTCCTGACGGATCGATGAAAAAAGCCCTGTTATACACCCGGTCATCTTCCAGCGCTATGAAAGAACCGCACAATGCCATGCCGAATTTTTGTGACCACTGTCTAAGTGTGTTGAGGGTCATGCCGTTCATAGGCTCGGCAAGCCGCCGCGCATCGTCGGGCACGCAAATAAAACCGGTGGTAAACATTTCAGGCAATACCGCTATGTCGATGTCAGACTGAAGCGATGACAGAGCGTCAAACACTTTGTGCATGTTCTCCTCTTTCGAAGACCAAGATATGTCAAGCTGTATAGCCGCTGTTTTTAAAATATCACTCATCGGTGGTAATGAATTTTTCCGGATACTTTGCGTTGTATTTGCAGTAAAAGTCTTTTATAGCCCTCATGTCGGCCTCGACATCGCCCGTGGGTTTGAATTCGGTTGTTATCTCTATTGTCTTGTGTTTATAGTCGATGGCTCCGAGCAATAACGGTATGTCAGCCTCCTTGGCGATATACAGAAAGCCGTGGCGCCATTTGGCCGTGCCCTTGCGTGTGCCTTCGGGGGTGATGGCAAGCACGAGGCGTGACGATGACCTGAATTTTTGTACAATCTCTTCAGTCAGTGACGAACCTCGTTTTTTCGGCACCGGAATTCCTCCTATGGCTTTGAAAAAATATCCTAACGGCCAGAAAAACCATGCTTCCTTCATAAGGAAACCCGCTTTGCGTCCTACCGACGAGTAGGCGAGTTCGCCGAGTATGAAATCCCAATTGCTTGTATGCGGGGCCACGCATATAAGGCATTTATCATAATCGGGTGTGGTGATTGCCACCTTCCACCCGATTATTTTCAATATCCATTTCGACAGTAACATTGCCGAGGTTTTTGTTATGCGTTATTTTGCGGCTTTAGCCTTGTTCAGCTCTTTTTGTTTTGCGGGAAGAGCTTCATTCATCTGTTTTACGATGTCGTTCATCCCTTCCTTGAAGTCTTTTATCAGTTTCCCGTAAGCCTTGCGGAAATATTTTTTACGGGCCACATTATAGAGATGGCGGTTATCGAAACTTTTCGCGCTCTTGTCATATGCAAACGATACTTTCTCAATCGATGCGCATTGCAGATCGGCTATGTTGAAAATTATATCTGCCATCTTGGCGCGATCCACTCCTTCAACAAAATTTCGGGTTATTATACATTCACCGGCCATATTGCCGCATGCGGCTTTTATAGCTCTTTTGAGGTCACGTTTATTTGCCATAATAATAGGTTTGAAATGTTTATTCACTGCGAATATAACAAATAAAAACCAAAGATAGGACCCTCCGGAGCAAAATTTGTGTCTAAACCTTATTTTATAGGCGGAAAACCACCGGAAGTATGCAATATACCGGTATGGGTATGCCTTCGATGCGTCCGGCCTTCCATTGCGGCATAGAGTTGAGCACCCTTACAGCCTCGCGGTCGAGCGAAGGTTCCACGCCTCTGAGCACGTTGATGTGGGTTATGCTGCCGTCGGGCTGTACGATAAACGAGCATAGGACACGTCCGTGTATACCTCGGTTATAAGCTTCGACAGGATAGCGTCGCGAGGAGTTGATGTACTGTACGAGTGCGTTGTTTCCTCCGGGAAACATGGGCTGTTCATCTACGTCTACGCTTTCGTACGCTTCTATTATTTCATACGAGAAGTCTTCGTAAGAAGCGTCGATATCGGCTGTCATGGCTAAAGATTGTGCGGTGGTGTGTGTGACAATGCGTATCTGGGCCGAGACCCCGATGGCCGTTGCCGAAAAAAGCAATAATGTGATAAAGAGTTTAAGATTTATATATTTCATGATCCCATACTGAAATGTATCGCAAATATAGGCCCGTAAGGCGATATATCCAAAATTGAATGTCCATTTTTGTAATAGTTTAGTTTGTTTCAGTTTTATTAGCAAAAATGTTTAAATTATTTATTATCGTTTCGGCGCAATATGGGTGTGGAAAATACGTTAACATTTATGTAAGTAAACTGATTATGAAATTTCGTGCATGGACATGTGGAGCTTTTATGGCAGCGGCGGTTTCTTATTGCCTTGCCGATGACGGCTCTACGGCTTACAACTTTCTTGACGTCACTTCTTCAAGCCGCGTTTACGGACTTGGCGGGGTAAATATATCATTGATCGATGACGATATAAATCTGGTAGAGCAGAATCCGGCGTTCCTCGGACCCGAGCTGGGCAGACAGATAGGGATAAACTATATGCGGTATCTTGGCGACTCGAACTTTGCCGGAGTGCGTTACGGCATGGCGGCCGGTGAAAAGTCGGCGTGGGCTGTCGCCGTTCAATATTTCGGCTATGGTGAAATCAGGCGTACAGACGAGACAGGCTCCGATACAGGTACATTCAGCCCTAAAGATATGTATGTAAGCGGTACGTTCGGGCATGATATAACCGAGCGTCTTCGAGGCGGTATAACTTTAAAGGCCATATATTCGGCATATGATACCTATACGGCATTTGCTCTGGCTACCGATCTGGGCCTTAGCTATTTTGATCCGGAGAGAGATATGTCGTTATCGCTGGTAATAACAAATCTGGGCGGTCAGATAAAGCGGTTCAATGACGTTTATGACCGCTTGCCTGTGGATGTAAGGCTCGGTTGGACACAAGGGCTCGGGCCATATCCATTCCGTATATCGGTAACGGCATGGAACCTTACCAAATGGCATCTGCCCTATACTGATGCCGGCGACGGAAGCGCCGATGCAGTTTCTGAAGAAAAGGATTCTTTCGGCTCCAATTTATTGCGACATCTTGTATTCGGGGCGGAGTTTATACCGGCCGATGCGTTTTATTTAGGTCTGGGGTACAACTACAAAACCCGAACCGACATGAGCTCATATTCGCGTACATTTTTGTCAGGCCTGTCCATGTGTGCCGGATTTAACGCCGACCGGTTCTCGATAGGTGGAGCAGTCGCTCAACCTCACTCGGGCGCTACGACATTTATGTTTAATTTACGTATGACTTTGTAGGAGTCCGTTCAGATTGTCCATAATGCCGACGTGCGTATAACCCGACAGTTCGGCGGCTGTTGTCACTCCATTCAGTACGCCGGCAAAGTCGACTGACGCACGTCGTGCGGTCTCCGCATCGACTGTACTGTCGCCTATGTACAGTACGTCGCTTTTTTCAATGTCAAGTCGTGCTATGGCAAGTTCCAAACCTTCCGGCGACGGCTTTGGCTGCTTTACATCCTCGCCTCCTATTATAATGTCTGCAATATCTCCAATCAAATTACGGTCAAGACATTCTTTTATGCGGTAGCGGTATTTTGTTGAGATTATGCCTGTTTTTGCTCCTGATGCTTTTAGCGTCGACAATACATTGATTGTCTCTGGAAACAGTACGGTATTATCGGTCATTATGCGGTCGGCTTCGGCCACATACTCTTTTTTCAGTGATGCAAGGAACCCGGAGTCATGACTGCCGGTAAATATACTGAATGACTCTTCGAGTGTCTTGCCTATGGTGCGTTTTATCTCGTCGTCGCTGACAGATGTGAAGCCATGACGGTTAAGTACATTGCGGTAGCACTTTACTATGCCGCGTGACGAATCGGCAAGTGTATAGTCAAAATCGAAAAGATATGCTTTGTAACCTTTCATAATCGGTAGCGGTTTTGTTTGCAAATTTAGCGAAACACATCATAACTTCCGCACATATAAGATAATAATTGAGTTGTATATATAATATACATGACTTCAGTGAGGTATAAAAGGTCATAATCACTATTTAGCGTCTTCATGTACATTGACTAAGAGCGTGCATGAAACTTTCAGGCTGATTTAGTAGGGAGATTGATAAATTCTAAGTAACTTTGACTCTGTCTTATCTGTTATATTATGTCAGAAGAAAAGAAAATCATAATTGCCATTGACGGTTATTCGTCATCAGGTAAAAGTTCGATGGCCCGCGCGCTTGCTTCGGCTATCGGATACCGTTATATAGATTCCGGAGCCATGTATCGCGCCGTCACTCTGTGGGGCATGCGTCATGGTATGGTTGATAACGGAAATGTTGATGCCGACGCTCTCGTAAAAGCACTCCCCGGTATAACAATCGATTTTAAGCCTATGCCTGACGGTAAACAACGCACGATGCTGAACGGCGAGGATGTCGAGGATGAAATAAGACGGCTTAATGTATCAAACAATGTGTCGCAGGTATCTGCAATACCTGAAGTGCGCCGTCGTCTTGTGGCTATGCAGCAGGAGCTTGGTGCAGGCAAGGGTATCGTTATGGATGGCCGCGACATCGGCACGACCGTATTTCCCTATGCCGAGATGAAGGTGTTTGTCGATGCATCTGCTCAGACCCGTGCCCAACGTCGGTTCAACGAGCTTGTGGAGAAAGGTGTGCCTGCCTCTTACGAGGAGGTGCTTGCCAACGTCGTGCACCGCGACCATATAGACGAGACCCGTGAAGAGAGTCCGTTGCGAAAGGCGAATGATGCCGTGTCGCTCGACAACTCTCATATGAGCATAGAGGAGCAGAACGCATGGCTGCTTGACTTATACAATAAAATATTGGCTGATGCGCATTGAGATTGATGATGCGTCGGGCTTCTGTAACGGAGTCGTTTCGGCAATATGCAAGGCCGAGGCCGAACTTGACAACAGCGGGCGGCTATATTGCCTTGGTGATATAGTGCACAACAGCGACGAAGTGGAGCGTCTGCGCAAGCGGGGCCTTATAACGATAACACATGAAGACTTGTCGCGGCTTCATGATGTGAAGGTGTTGCTGCGTGCCCACGGAGAGCCGCCACAGACTTACGAGACGGCCAAAGCCAACGGCATAGAGGTGATAGATGCCACGTGTCCGGTAGTATTGCATCTGCAGAAGCGAATCAAGAAGTCTTATGACGAACGTAAGCCCGACGAGCAGATTGTCATATACGGCAAGCTCGGTCACGCCGAGGTGAACGGCCTTGTAGGCCAGACCGGCGGTAATGCCATAGTGGTAGAAAATATCGAGGGGCTGTCGCAGCTCGATTATGACCGCGATATTGTCCTGTACTCGCAGACTACGAAATCATTGCACGGATTATCCGATATGATAGAAGAGATCGAGCGGCGTAAGTCGCCCGGCACGACATTCCGTTATTACGACACCATATGCCGTCAGGTCGCAAACAGGGTGCCTCGGTTAAGACGCTTCGCATCGGAACATGATCTTATACTTTTTGTAAGCGGAAAGAAGAGCAGTAACGGTAAGATACTTTACGGCGAGTGCAAAGAGGTGAATCCGCGGACTCACCTTGTGTCCAACCCCGATGAGATAGATCCGTCATGGTTGTGCGACGTCAGGAGTGTCGGCATATGCGGAGCCACGTCGACGCCGCGTTGGCTTATGGAAGAGGTGCGCGACCGGTTAATACATATGACTGAATAATGAATGATTTCGTAGCCATAGATGTAGAGACAGCCAACAACGCACCGTCGAGCATATGTGCCATAGGCGCCGTTAAGGTGACCGACGGTTGCATCGTCGACCGGTTTTACGAGCTTGTAAAGCCCGAACCCGAATGGTATTACCGATATTTTTCGGAAAGCGTTCACGGCATATACCCGGAGGATACCGCCGATGCCTGTACGTTTGACCGGGTATGGAAGCATATGGCGAGCAAATTCGGGTACGATATGCCGGGAGGGCTTGAGAATGTAGTGTTTGTAGCACATAACAAGGCTTTCGATGAAAAGTGTCTGCGAGCCGCTCATCGGGTATATGGCATGACATGGGCCGATAATACATTTTTATGCACTCTGACAGCTGCACGGCGCAAGATACCGCGTCAGCTTCTGGGTAGCTTCTCGCTGCCTAACGTATGTGAATTCTTAGGTATACCATTTTATAACCATCATAATGCACTTGCCGATGCAGAGGCATGTGCGAAAATAGCTATGACATTGTTATGAACCGATTGTTTTTGATTGCCGCATTGCTGCTCGTTACCGCATGCTCGGGCAAGGAGGGAAAAATCAACAAGGCCGCGCGTACTTACGGCGAGGCCGACGCACGTACCCTTATAGACCGCATTTCCGATATGTCGCAACTCGAAGTCGAGGGCTATATACTTGGCGTAAAGGCCACTGAATATGAATATATAGAGGAGGGGCATGAAAAAGCGGCCCGATTATATATCGAAGGTTTCGAAAATTACATACGGGAGAACTCCGATTCTCTTGCCCGCGAGATTTTCTAATAAGATGATTAAATGACAATTGTGTATAATGAAAAGCGTAAAAGATTACATAAAGGATATAAATGCATCGTTTGACGCAATATCTTATCCCGATCAACCGAGAGGATTATATGACCCCATTGAATACACCATCAGGTGTGGCGGCAAGCGTCTGCGGCCTATGTTGCTCCTTGCCACCGCTGATGCTCTCGGACTGAAGACGGAGCATGCCATGAATCAGGCTTTGGGGATAGAGATGTTCCACAATTTCACCCTGCTCCATGATGATGTCATGGACCGGGCCGATATGAGACGGGGTAATCCTACGGTACATGTTAAGTGGAATGAGGCTACAGCAATATTGTCGGGCGACGCCATGCTGACAATGGCATCGCAGTTGATGGGCGATTGCCCTGACGGCAAGTTGCGGGATGTCCTGTCGATGTTTAACAAAACCGCGATGGAAATATATGAGGGACAGCAATATGACATGGATTTCGAGACCCGCGATGATGTCACGGAGGCTGAATACATCTATATGATAAGGCTGAAGACGTCGGTGCTACTCGGTTGTGCCTGTGCTATCGGAGCTATGTTGGCCCAAGCCTCGCCGGCTGTGGTCGGAGCTTTCTATAACTATGGAATTTCACTCGGACTTGCGTTTCAACTGCAGGACGATCTGCTTGACACTTACGGTGATCCCGGAGTTTTCGGTAAAAAAACGGGGGGTGATATTCTCAACGACAAGAAGACATTTCTTCTGATAACGGCTCTTGAGAAGGCTGATGCCTCGCAGCGTGCCGAGATTGAGTCGTTGTACGGGCAACGTTCCGATGACAAAGTATCGCGTATAAAGGTGATATACGACAACCTGAAAGTGGCGGATGTGTGTCGTAAACGCATAGCTGCATATATAGCCGACGCTGTCGGCTGTCTTGATACGATTAAACTGTCGGACGAGGCAAGGGCGTTTTTTGTGAATCTGGCGGAATCGTCATCAGACCGTAAATCATGATTATAGATACCCATACTCATCTTTATCTTCCTGAATTCGATAACCCCGATGCTGCGGTTGAGCGTGCTTTGGCGGCAGGGGTGGGGCATATGCTGTTTCCCAATGTCGACATGACCACTGTAGGCCCTATGTTGTCGCTTCACGACAGGCACCTCGACTGTACGTCGGTGGCTATGGGACTTCATCCTACCGAAGTAGGTCCGGGTTGGGAGGACGATGTCAGGCAGATAGAACGCTTTATCAATGACCGCGATGATTATGTGGCGGTGGGTGAGATAGGTATAGATTTATATTGGGATGCCTCGCACAGAGATGAGCAGCGTGCTGCATTTGCCGCACAGGTGGACATGGCTTTGCGTCACGGACTCCCTGTCATCATCCATTGTCGCGAAGGTCTTGATGATATTCTCGATGTGTTCTCTTCGTTTTCAAAGTTGCCCGAAGGTGTGTTTCACAGCTTTGGCGGAGATGCGGCCGATGTTGAACGTATAAGACGTTACGGCGATTTTTATTTCGGCATCAACGGCATAGTCACATTTAAAAATTCACGTCTGCGCGATGTGGTTCCTGCAATCGGTACCGACCGTATAGTGCTGGAGACCGATGCTCCTTATCTTGCTCCGGTGCCTCACCGGGGGAAACGAAACGAGTCGGCTTATATAGTACATACGGCTGCATACGTAGCTGACATAACCGGGGTGTCGATGGACGAAATTGCCGGGATCACTGAACGCAATGCCCGGCAATTGTTTAATATACCTGTATGTCAGAATGCGTAGTAGAACCCGAATGACAGGCTTGTACTGCTGAAATCGACACCGAAGCCTCTGTCGCCCAATGTGCTCACTGCGTATTTTGAATGGCGGTATCCTATGAAGCCAAGGCCTGCTGCAAATCATGCCCTGTCGGTGATTCTGACCGAGATGCCGGGCTTCAGTCCGGCTTCAAGGCCGAAAGCATTGCCCGAATGTCCCTTTATATGCTCGTTGGCAAAGCCTACGGTACCGTCCATATACAGACTGAGTATGCCGTGCGAGAAATAAACGTAACGAAGATATGGATTAAGTGTCATGGCATGGGCGCTTACTTCCTCTTCGCGGTTGAGTTTGAATCCTGCGTTCAAACCGATAAGCCACCTTTCGCTTAACCCGTGGTTTGCGTCAAAGGCTATCGAGAATGTCGTGTGGTCATCCTTGTAGTTTCTTCAATATGATGCCGAGCCACCGATTGTAACGACTTGTGCGTCGGCTATTGCCGGTGTAAGTACGCTGATTATGGCAATCACAACGCTGATTAAAAGTTTTCTTTTCATGATAAAATGTATTATAAATTAGTGTGTTTTGCGTTGATATTTGCCGGTGTGTATTTCATGAAACGAGTTAAAGAAAGAATAAGACATATGGGCCGACGGTGAATTCCGACTGCCCATATGCCATGTAGTGCCTTTATTCAAATATGTGTCGCAGGCGGCTGAATATGCGCTTTTTTACAGAATCGTCCGCTTTGGTATTGGGCGAATCTCTCAAAGCCTCGATTGCTTCCTTCTCTTTGTCATTGAGATTCTCCGGTATGTATACCATTATATTTACGAGTTCGTCGCCTGTGCCGTAACCGTCGGTTGAGGGCAGTCCTTTTCCACGTAACCGCAGTACCTTTCCCGGCTGTGTGCCGGCCGGTATCTTTACGCGGGCGCGTCCGTTGACGGTCGGTATTTCCACCGAGCCTCCGAGCGCGGCTGTAGGAATGTCGAGCATCAGGTTGTATATAAGGTCATTGCCGTCTCTTATCAGTTCGGGATCGGGTATCTCCTCGACAACAACAAGCAGATCGCCGTTTATACCGCCTTTGCGTGCGGCATTGCCTTTGCCTTTCAGTGACAGGGTCATGCCGTCTGAAACACCTGCGGGTATCGTAAATTCAACGACCTCCTCCTGTTTCACAATGCCTTCGCCGTTGCAATACTGGCATTTCTGGGTTATGGTCTTGCCCTCTCCGTTACATTCGGGGCATGTGGCGGTGGACTGCATCGGGCCGAGGAATGTCTGCTGCACATGCTCTATTACACCCGATCCATGGCATCGCGAGCATGTATGAAATGCCGTGCCGTCTTTTGCACCTGTTCCGGCACAATGCTGACACTGGATGAAACGAGGTATCTTTAATTTCTTGGTGACACCTTCCGCAATCTCCTTCAATGTCAGTTTTACTTTTATGCGCAGGTCGCTTCCTTTCGGCTGGCGACGACGGCGTGCCGAGCTGCCTGCGGCGGAACCGAAACCTCCGAAGCCGCCGAAACTTCCTCCGCCGAATATATCGCCGAATTGAGAGAATATGTCCTCCATAGACATGCCGCCGGCGTGGAAGCCTCCTCCGGCGCCTCCGCCGAAACCTGACGGGCCCATATTATGACCCCATTGGTCATATTTGGCTCTCTTGTCTGCATCGCTAAGCACGTCGTAAGCTTCAGCCGCTTCCTTGAATTTCTCTTCGGCAGCTTTGTCTCCGGGATTTTTATCGGGGTGATACTTCAGCGCGAGTTTGCGGTAAGCCTTTTTAAGCTCATCGGCTGTAGCTGTTTTCGGTACACCCAGTACTTCGTAATAGTCTCTTTTGTTGTCCATTGTTGCCTGTTGCTTAATTATTGTCCCACGACTACTTTAGCGTGACGTATGACTTTGTCGTTCAGTGTATAACCTTTTTGAACAGTGTCTACCACTTTGCCTTTCTGGTCAGGATTGTCAGTGGGGAACATGGTCACCGCTTCATGTATTTCCGTGTCAAAGTCGCTTCCGGGTTCTGACGCTATCGGCTTTACTCCGTTCTGTTCGAGGTATTTGATGAATTTGTTGTATATCAGCTCAACACCTTCTTTAACAGCCATTGCGTCCGATGATTCGTTGATAGCCTGAAGAGAGCGTTCAAAATCATCAATTATAGGCAGCAGACCGCGCATGGCGTTTTCGCCGCCATTTTTTATGAGCTCGCTTTTCTCTTTTAGCGTACGCTTGCGGAAATTGTCGAAGTCAGCCATGAGAAACAGATACTCTTTCTTCTCTTTTTCAAGTTGAGCCTGTGTGTCAGCCAGCTGTTTTTTCAGGCTTTCCACTTCGTTCTCCTCTTCTTGCGCAAGGTTTTTGGCAGCTTCCGCATCAGAGTTTTCGATGTCGTCCACGTCGTTTATGTCAATGTCGTTTTCTCCCATCGGGGTTTGCTTCTCGGCTTTGCCGCGATTATCATGTTTATTGCTCATATTATGTTAATGTTTTTATATATCACTGTTCTTATATTAATAACAGCAAAAATGCTGCCAAATATGCCGGGGACGTTATTTTCGTCTCATTAGTGATAACAACCCATAGGCTATAACGTTCATTTAACAGCCTATAAAGCGAGTGGTTGCACTAACGTGTCATAGTCAGGGAACATGGCTCCGACGGTAGCTGACAAAGTGTCACTGTCGGTTGTGAAAATTCCGTATACCGACGCTCCGGAGCCGGTCATGGATGCATATACGGCTCCCATGTCGTAGAGAGTCTTCTTGGCCGCTTCAATTTCGGGCCGCAGAGGAAATACTGACTTTTCGAAGTCGTTGTATATCGTATCTTTCCATTTCGAGATGTCATCTTTAAGTGTGTCTTCGAGTGGAATTGCCGGCATCGACGGATGTACTCCTGAATAGGCCTGAGCGGTAGACACACCGTCTGACGGCTTGACTATGGCTATCGTATACATGCTTAAATCTATGTCTATGTCGGAGAATATGTTGCCTATTCCCCGGGCTATGCGCGGACGGTTGTATATGAAAAATGCGCAGTCGGCACCTAACTTTGCCGCTGTACCGGCCAGTGTGTCATCGCTTAAGCCGAGTTCAAACATACGGTTAAGCCCCTTGAGTGTAAATGAGGCATCGGCACTGCCGCCACCGAGGCCGGCACCGTCAGGTATGATTTTGTGCAGATGTATATCGACCGGCGGAAGCGGTACTATGTCGTTGAGCGCATTGTAGGCTTTGATGACGAGGTTCTTTTCCGGCGGACAATCTACATGCCGTCCGGTCACGGTCAGTGTGGTCTTAGTGCTTTTGGCCGGTACAATCTCAAGTATATCGCGCCACGGTACAGGATAAAACAGCGTTACGATATCATGATAGCCGTCGCTTCGTTTGCCGGTGATATTAAGGCCTATGTTTATTTTTGCATTTGGGAAAAGTATCATTGCCGTGTCGTTTTGTTAGCGTAATATGATTTTGCATCCTTTGAAGCCGGTTTTTATTATTGAATCGCATTTTGCCGGGTCATTTATGGCTTCGTTTAGAGTCATTGGCAAAATTACGAGCCGAGTGACCTTTGCATCCGGCATTATGGCGGCTTTCAGTGTGTCGATTGACGGAGCCGTCTTCATAGACGCATATTCGGCATATGTGTAGCGTGTAAAAGCCGTGTTTATGTTTATTCCGCGTCGGTTAAGCAGATACCCGTCGGCTAATTTTACCGGTTTCTGTGACGGAGTTATGTCAGACGGTGCCGGATATGACGTTATCGCCTGCTTGTCGGCACTTAAGGTTATCGGCACTAAATCGTCGAAATCGCCATTGGTTTTGTATACGACTGCCCGAGGCAATATTCGGTTTGTCGCCGATGAGCTTGAGGCCGTCATCGAGGCCGCCGGGTAAGATGCCGACGACTCTGTCGACGTTTCTCCCGACCGGCAAGAAAAAACTGCTATTGATATGGCTGCGATAAGTAAAGTTAGTCCGGGTTTCATATGAAGCAATATACTTAATCTGGATATGTTATGAGTATGTGCCGCGTAAGCTATTGTGCCATAGGGGCTAACCGGCCCGGCCCATACTCGCGTTACAATACTTTACCGCAAAAGTAGCAATTAAATTTTCTTGGTGAAAGTTCTGCATAAAAATAAATCGGAATATTTCTCCTGTTTAAAAACTTAAATTTAATTAAACAATATTTGCAGTTACGGACATTATGCCTTAACTTTGTGAGATATAGTGCCGAATTTGGCATAAGTAGACTTTAAGCTGATAAAGAAATCAATAATATGAAACAATTTTTTACTTATGTGCTTGCTACCATCGCCGGTTTATGGATAACGATTATAATAATGACAGTCGGATCCATACTTATGACGATAGTCATGCTTGCCGCGTCAATGGCGACCCCTACCGTCAAAATCGATAAAAAGTCAGTGTTGCATGTATGTCTTGACGGCCCTATAGAGGAGCGTGCGCAAGGACGCTCTATACTTGAAGAGCTACAGGGCATATCCACTAATACTTTACCGCTCAATGATCTTGTGAAGGCGATAGATCATGCGGCGACCGATGATAAGATAGAAGGTATATACCTTGACTGTAAGGGCGGAAGCGGAGGAGCCGCAAGTATGGCCTATATACGCGAGTCGCTTGAGAAATTCAAGGAGAGCGGCAAATGGATTGTCGCATATGGCGATGTATATACCCAGAGCAATTATTATCTGGCATCGCTGGCCGACTCTCTGTGGCTTAATCCGCAGGGATCCATCGATATACATGGAGTAGGAGGCACATTGCCGTTCTTTAAAGGTCTGCTTGATAAACTCGGTGTCGAGATGCAGGTTGTAAAGGTAGGCACCTACAAGAGCGCGGTGGAGCCTTATATTATGACGGAGCCGAGCGAGGCCAACCGTGAACAGATAAAGGGCTACATAACTCCGATATGGAATTATATAAGCGGCGGTATTGCTTCGGGACGCGATGTCTCCGTTGAGGATGTCAACCAATGGGCTGACAGTATAATTGTCACGCAGGATCCGGCTACTTTCGCGGCCCGCGGGCTTGTAACGTCGCTGAAATACCGCCATGAGGTCGAGGAGTGGATGAAGTCCGCTACTGATAAAAAGAAGAAGGATAATCTTTCTCTTGTATCGCCGGCCAAATATGCGTCGGCCATAAAAGAGAAATCCTCGTCCAATAAAATCGCTCTGCTGTATGCTTCCGGCGATATCGTGGATAGCGGCAATGATGGAATAGTGGGCGATAAGATGGCGCCGCTTATCCTGAGTCTTGCCGAGGACGACGATATCGACGCTTTGGTGCTTCGAGTTAACTCGGGCGGCGGAAGTGCTTTCGCTTCGGAGCAGATATGGGAAGCTCTTGAACAGTTCAAGGCCACGGGAAAACCGTTTTATGTATCGATGGGCGATGTAGCCGCATCGGGTGGATATTACATATCCTGCGGCGCCGACCGTATATATTGTCAGCCTGTTACGATAACCGGTTCTATCGGTATATTCGGACTGATACCGAATATCAAAGGTTTCCTGAATGACAAACTCGGGTTGAATATGGTGTCTATAGCCACTAATCCGAACGCCAACATAAGCATTACCGAGCCGTTTACGCCAGTGCAGCGTGCAGCCATGCAGAGCATGGTAAACCGCGGATATGAGACATTTGTAGGCCGTTGCGCCGAAGGCCGCGGGGTTTCGGTCGATTCAATAAAAGCTATTGCCGAAGGACGTGTATGGGACGGTACCACAGCTCTGGAAATCGGTCTTGTCGATAAACTTGGCAGCCTGACGGATTGTATTTCGGACCTTGCAGCCGATCAGGGCTACGACAAATACACTATTGTCGAATATCCCGATCCAAAAGGTGAATGGTGGGAAGAACTGCTTATGGCATCATCAAACGTCAAGCAGTCGCTCATCAAATCTGAACTTGGCGAGGCTCTCCCGTATTATGAGGCTATACAACAGGTGAAAAAAATGTCGCCCGTTCAGTGCCGTATGGAATATATAGTAGTCGAATAACATATAAAATCCCCGAAGATGCGACGCAATAAGATACTTGATACTTTTCTGCTGAAACCCTTGTCGGTGGTATACGGGTGGATAGTACTGTTGCGTAACCGCTTCTTTGACTGGGGTATTCTCAAGCAGCGAAAGTTTGATGTGCCTGTTGTCGTGGTGGGTAATCTTGCCGTGGGTGGCACCGGCAAGACCCCTCATACCGAGTATATCGTCAATCTTCTGAAGCATGAATACCACATAGGTGTGCTTAGTCGCGGCTACCGCCGCAAGACTAAAGGTTTTGTCATTGCCTCGAAGCGTTCGACACCTTCCGATATAGGTGATGAGCCTTATCAGATATATCAGAAGTTTGGCCATGAAGTCAGAGTGGCGGTTTGCGAGAGCCGGGTCAAGGGTATTGAGGAATTGCTGCGCATAGACCCCACAATAAACCTGATTGTGCTTGATGACGCCTTCCAGCATCGCTATGTAAAGCCTACCGCCTCGGTCGTGCTTATGGAGTGGAACCGTCCGGTTTACAATGACGAGCTGATGCCGCTCGGACGGCTTCGCGAACCCAAAAGCGCCTTGCTCCGCAGCAATATAATAATCGTTACCAAGTGCCCGTCGGAGATACGCCCCGTCGATGTGCGTCTGATATATGACTATCTCGGTCTGTTCGCTTACCAGAAGGTCTATTTCTCAAGATACATATATGGAAACCTTGTAGGCGTGTTCCCCGACGAGGTGGTTTATGTGCCTAATGTGGCTTGGATGACTTCCGATGACGCGGTTCTTCTTGTGTCGGGTATAGCCAATCCTACGCCTATCGTGCGTTTCCTTAAAGGGAGCGGGGTAGAGGTTACGCTTAAGAAGTATCCTGATCATCATAATTTTACGCGAAAGGATTTTGATGACATACTCAAACGGTTTAAGCAACTTAAGGGTAGAAACAACTACATATTCACCACTGAAAAGGATGCTGTGCGCATAGCCAATAACCCTTATTATCCGCATGAACTTAAGGCGATTACTTTCTATCTGCCGATAAAAGTGGAGTTTCTGCCGCATAAAATGCCGATGGGCTCCGATATCTTTGACCGTGAATTGCGCCGCGTAATAAGTGCTCCCCGCGACAACTAACCGCTCATAACGGTGTTTATTATATATTGTGTATAACCAAATTCATTTATAAGCATGTTAGAAAAAATCAACCAAACCGCCGATTATATCCGTTCTAAGGTTTCGGATATTCCTAAAACCGCCATTATATTAGGTACCGGTCTCGGCGCTCTTGTAGATCATATTGAGGATAAGCAATATATACCGTATGCCGAAATACCCAACTTCCCCGTATCGACGGTCGAGGGGCACTCGGGAAATCTTATATTCGGACGTCTGGGCAATAAACGTGTCATGGCCATGCAGGGCCGCTTCCATTATTATGAAGGATATGACATGAAGCAGGTGACATTTCCTGTCAGGGTCATGAAAGCGCTCGGCATAAAGACTCTTTTTGTCAGCAATGCCGCCGGAGGCATGAACCCCGAGTTCATGATAGGCGATATAATGTTGATAACCGACCATATAAATCTTTTCCCCGAACATCCGTTGCACGGTAAGAATTATGAGGAGCTCGGCCCGCGTTTCCCCGATATGAGCGAGGCATATTCCCGTCGATTGATAAAGCATGCCGAAGAGATTGCGGCAGAAAAGGGCATACGTGTCATGCATGGTGTGTATGTTGGCACACAAGGCCCGACTTTCGAGACTCCCGCAGAGTATAAGTATTTCCACATTATCGGTGGTGATGCCGTGGGCATGTCTACAGTGCCGGAGGTTATAGTGGCACGCCATACCGGAATAGAGGTTTTCGGCGTTTCGGTTATCACCGATCTCGGCGTTGAGGGTATCGTGGAGAAAGTTTCTCACGAAGAGGTGCAGAAAGCGGCTCAGGCGGCGCAGCCCAAGATGATGGAGATCATGACTGAACTGGTTAATCGGTTTGAAGAATAGGCCATGGCGGATAATCAGGACTATACGGAGATTTCGACCCTCGGTGAGTTCGGGCTTATCGACCGGCTTACCAAGGACATAGCTTTGACCAACAGCTCTTCGTTGAAGGGAGTGGGCGATGATGCCGCCGTCATGGAGTATCATGACACGGAGGTGTTGGTTACCACCGATTTACTTCTTGAGGGCATACATTTCGACCTCACATATGTGCCGTTGCGCCATCTCGGCTATAAATCTGCAGTGGTGAATTTCAGCGATATATATGCCATGAACGGCACTCCGCGGCAGATAACGGTGTCGCTCGGTGTGTCGAAGCGCTTTGCCGTGGAGCACATGGATGCTCTTTATGACGGCATACGTAAAGCCTGTGAGATTTATGGCGTTGACCTTGTCGGCGGCGATACTACCTCGTCAAGACAAGGGCTGGTGATATCCATAACCTGTATTGGCGATGCTCCGAAAGATAAGATTGTATATCGTGACGGAGCAAAGGATACCGACCTTATATGTGTGAGCGGCGATCTCGGCTCGGCTTATATGGGGCTGCAGCTGCTTGAACGCGAGAAGGTGGCGTCGGCCGGACAGAAAGATTTCGTGCCTGATTTCGGAGGCAAAGAGTATCTTATCGAACGTCAGCTTAAGCCCGAGGCAAGAAAGGACATTATAAAAGAACTTGCCGAGGCGGGCATAAAGCCTACTGCAATGATGGATATATCTGACGGGCTGTCGAGCGAACTCATGCATATATGCCGGCAGAGCCATACCGGATGCCGTGTATATGAAGACCGTATACCGATAGATTACCAGACTGCGGTGATGGCCGAGGAACTCGGAATGAATCTTGTCACCGCGGCTTTGAACGGCGGCGAGGATTATGAACTCCTCTTTACTGTGCCTTTGACTGTGCACGAAGCGGTGTCTAAGCTGCCGGGGGTAAAGGTCATAGGCCACATAACAAAAGAGGATCTCGGATGTGCTATGGTTACGCGTGACGGTACCGAAATTCCCCTTAAGGCGCAGGGCTGGAATCCACTCGCACAAAAAGACTGATTCTAAATAGACATTCAATAATGACAGGGCTCTTTATATAAAAATATATACTGAGCCTTTTGTCACATTATACTAATTTGCTAACTTTGCAGCGTAAAATAATAAGAGCATTGAGTTATGATAAACAGAATTTTGATAAGGATGAAAGTGGTGCAGATGCTTTATTCCTATCTGTTGACAAGAAGTGATTTTAACGTATTGCCGGTTCCCGAAACGCGTTCGCGTGACAAACGTTATGCTTACAAACTCTATTGTGACTTGCTTTTATTGCTCATTGACCGGTCGGGATTCAAGATTACAAATTATGAAGGACGCCCGCGCATAGGACGCGCCGAGCAAAAGGCTAAAAATGACTATACACGTATAGCACAGGCACTTGCCTCTAATGATGACATGCAGAACATAGCATTGACTCACAGGTCGTTTATTGAGGCTCTGGCCCCAATGCGGTTGCGCCTTGATGCCGCTGTAAAAGCATCATCTATATATAAGGAGTATTCGCGTAAAAAGAACGCGCCTGAAATCGGTGACGAAGTCCTGTTGTGGAAGACCATACTGCACACCATACTTCTTAGAGACAAGGAACTCGATGCGCTTATACATGCCGATGACGAGTTTACCCACGTAGGATATGAACAGGCGTTGGCCATGCTTGATGAGACTCTCAATGACTTTTCGACTGTAAAAGGCTCTTTGATTGAGGCCCGCCGTGGACTCGCCGCCTCTCTTGACAAGTCGTATGAGTTGTATCACAGTCTGTTGCAGCTGATGATCGATTTGACTCATCTTCGTGCTCAGCAGCTTGATGAGGCCAAGCACCGTTACATAACCACTCATGACGATCTTAATCCTAATATGCGCTTTGTCGATAACAAATTTATAAAGGCGCTTGAGGAAAACGAGGATATGTGCGATTATCTTAAAGATACTCCCATATCATGGGTTGACGAGGATGTTACTCTGCGCAGGCTGTTGTCTAAAATACTTGAGAGTGAGGCTTACAAGAAGTATATGGCTCTTCCTGAGGCCGACTTTGCCGCTGATTGTGAGCTCTGGACATCGCTCTTCAAGACGGTAATCATAGAGAGCGACGAACTTGCCGAGGCGCTTGAGTCGCAGTCGGTATATTGGAATGACGACGTGACTATAATGGGGTCATTCGTGCTTAAGACCATAAAGATTTTTGCCAATGCCAAAGGCGCTCCTGTCAAATTGCTGCCTAAATTCAAGGATATCGAGGACGAGCGTTTCGGCCCGCGCCTTTTTGAAGCCGCCATCTCCAATCAGGATGAATACAGGGCTATGATTGACGAGTGCCTTGTCGAAAGCCGTTGGGACCCCGAGCGACTTGCGTTTATGGATATCGTGATTCTTGAAACCGCGATTGCCGAATTGCTTAATTTTGAGTCGGTGCCTACCTTAGTGACCATAAACGAGTATACGGAGATAGCCAATTACTATTCCACTCCGAAAAGCGGCCAATTTATCACCGGAATGCTCTATGCAATAGTGAATAATTTAAAAAAGGCCGGAATCCTTGTAAAGGAATAAAATATCTTTATTATATTTGCATTATAATCAAGTAATAATTTTAAACAATAAATAGATATGGTTTATAACCTTATAGCAGGCCAAGAGGCTGCCGGAGGAGGTGCCGGTATCATGAATCTTCTTATGATTGTGGGTCTTATCGTGGTATTTTATTTCTTCATGATACGTCCGCAGCAGAAAAAGCAGAAAGAGATTAAAAAATTCCGCGAAGGTCTTAATGTCGGTGACCGTGTCATAACCGCAGGCGGTATATACGGAAAGATCCGCACCGTGAAGGATACTACGATCATACTGGAGATTGCCGACAATGTACGCATCACAATTGATAAGGGTTCTGTATATCCTTCGGCATCACAGGCCCAGGAAGCGGTAAAGCAGTCAGAGAATAATCCTGAAAATAAATAAACCGCAGTTTACCTGATTAAACGATATTGAAGCCCGTAGGTCAGTTTTGTAAAAACTCTTACGGGCTTTATTGGTTTTATATAATGTAATTCATCATGTGATATGGGACTGATACGACATGTTTCCGGGATATTCCGGCGCATATATGAGGCTCTTAGCTCTGCCCGCGGCAAGGAAATATTGCTGTTTATGTTGTTTTTGCTCATATCCTATGTGTTCTGGTTGCTCCTTACGCTTAACAACGAGGTTCAGGAAGACATAGACGTGCCCGTAGAGTTGGTCGATGTGCCCGACAGCGTAACCATAATAACCGATGTGCCGCAGGTCATAAAGGTCAGCGTGCGCGATAAAGGCTCTTCACTGATGAAGTACCGTATGGGCGGTAAGAAGGTCATGAAGATTAACTGGGGCGAATATAGTCTTACCGACAACAAGTTTCTTGTGAGCAGGGCCGATCTTAGTGCCCGGGTGCGAGACTATTTCGGTACGGGAAGTCAGGTTGTGACCGTGTCGCCCGACTCATTGCGCCTTAACTATACCACTTCACCCGGCCGCCGGGTCGTTGTTAAAGTCGTTGCCGACCTTCAGCCCTCGTTCGGCAATATCATAAGCGGACCTGTATATACGAGCGTCGATTCAGTATGGCTGTATTCCGTCAAGGATCTGCCGCACTCTCTGGTGTCGGTCGAGACTGTGCCTATCGTGCGCGGAGGCCTTACCGACACTACAGTCATAACGGCTCGTATCGAGCCTATTCCCGGAGTGAAGATGGTGCCCGACCAGATTACGGTCACTGTGCCTGTGGAGCCGCTTATTGCCCGCAAGCAGTATGCTCCGGTTATTGTGAAAAACATGCCTCCCGAGATGGGGATGATAACATTTCCTTCGCGTATCGAGGTGTCATATCTTGTACCGATGAGTATGTACAATGACGAGCTGTATGATGTAAACGCATATGTGGACTACAATGATGTGCGCCGGTCGTCTAACGGCAAGTTGCCGGTGACTTTGTCATTGCTTCCCGAGTTTTATCATAATACCGAAATGTCGCCCGACAGCGTGGAGTACATAATAGAACAGCGTCATCAGCCATGAAGTCGGGTCTAATAGCTATAGCCGGAGGCATCGGCAGCGGTAAATCGGTCGTGTCATCCATGCTTCGGGCCATGGGCTGTGAAGTCTACGACTGCGACAGCCGCGCCAAAGCATTGATGGATGCCGACGAGGCTATTAAGCGCGACATATCCACTCTTATAGCGGAGGAGGCCGTAACGCCGCAGGGCGCTATAGACCGCCGTGCGCTTGCCGACAAAGTGTTTAATGATGCGCGGCTCCTCGGTGTGTTGAACGGCATAGTGCATGAAGCAGTGCGCCGCGATCTTGTACGCTGGCGCAATTCGCTTGATTGCAGAGTGGCATGGGTCGAAAGTGCCATAGTGCATGAAAGCGGACTTGACGCTCTCGTTGACGAAATATGGGAAGTCACTGCTCCTGAAGAACTCCGCATACGTCGCGTCATGAATCGTAGCGGACTTCTGCGCGACGAGATTGAACGCCGCATGGCCGCTCAATCGGGTACTCGCTACATTGACGGAGTACCTGTAAAATACATACTTAACGATGACGTGGCCGCAGTGCTTCCCCAATTGCTTGACCTTTTGCACCGCTGCTGACTGAGTATTGTAAGCTAATCGGTGTGTGTTTATTCTGCCTGAAGATTTAAATGCAGCAGATTGGTAGGTGCGCCGGTAGTACAGCGCCCGCGAATCCGGATGGCTTTCTGCAACCGCTTTTTTACATTGAACTTTTTCCTCATGTCGCAAAGCTAATCCTGTACTATGTCATTTTACGACAGACTGTATTTTTATTTATATATATCGCGATGAAATTGAAAAATATGGTATAAATATCAGATTAATTCATTTAATTTGCAGAAATCATATCGCCAATCACAACACCTTAGAGAATATGGAAAATTATCATCATCTTCAGCAACAGACCGGATGGTCTGACACTGTATTCCAAGCCATAGGCTCGGAAGCCGAGGCTCTCATTTATATGAAGGCCGGACTTGTTGAGAAAACCGTTAACGGCCGTCAGGCTCTCGTCAACCCCTCCATCGACGGACGCGCGTTCAACTGTCGCAAAGAGTGGCTCAAAGAGAAACTCGCCGACTACTACCGATGGAAAGACTGGAACAATACCGATCTGATGGGCGAGGGTTTCCCGCCGCGCGATGAGAACGGCGACCCCTACGAACTGCATCACATCGGCCAGCGTCAGGACTCTCCGTTTGCCGAACTGACCTACTGGCAACACATGGCCGACGGCAACAACGTCATTCTACACCCAAAACGTGAAAGCGAAATCGACCGTCAGCAATTCGACCGTGAGAAAGCCGCCCACTGGATGGCCCGGTTCAATGACTTCAAAGACTGCTACTGATATGGACGATAGCATGTATATATATTCTGTAAAAATGTCGCTTCGCAAGTGCGGTGTTACAGAAAGAGATAATATTATTGATTTAAAAGTTTCACGGCTATTTACGCATGCACCTATATCTTTGGATTGCATGTGACTATAATTACGCTCAGCTATTACGCGATAATATTTGGATGCGAGCATATTTTTGGGGAATCTGTCGCCATCTGGCATAGCGCATCATTATCTTTGCGACATAGGAAGAACTTGAAGAATCCGTGCATGATCGACGATGCTCTCGATAATATGTTATTAAACATAGATATCGCAATGAAATAGTTGTCGGGAAATTGGGCGTTCTTCATGGAAAAATTTATATTTTTGCAATTGATAGAGAGGTTTATCGGCCAAATGGCCGCACTCCGACAGAGGTTGGAGCGAACCTTTAAATCACGCCAAAGGCAATTTGCCTGATGTTCCGTATATCTAAATCGCCAAATTAAGTTATATGAGGGAACAGTCGGTGAAGAATGCCCATTTCCGGCAGCGTTTTGACAAGGCGTGTCAAACGTCATCGTCATATCCGTACCGGACGTGGGGTGACGTATTCTTCAGGTTCTCTCATAGGGTGTTTGGCGATACCTGATATACAAGGACGTGGAGCAAAGAAGCCTCACGTCTTTGGCGTTTTAATAGACCAATCTAAGCTTGATAGTGGGGCTCGGCTGACAATAAAAAATAAACCCATGTCAAAAGTATTTCGCGTAACACCCAAACGCATCAAGCGTACGAATGGCACAGTACTCACTCCTGAAATGGCCGTGACCGTCACCACTGCAATCCACACAATCAATCCGTTCAGCAACGGTGCGAAAGAAATCCAAGAGGCCTATATGCGCCTCTACGGCTTCGACTACAAGAAAGCCTGCTGCACTCAAAACGATTTTGACTTTACTAAACTCGATTGATTATGGGCTGGGGTAACTTATTAGGAGACTTCGCAAAAGAATTTGCGAAAGGATATGTTCAGGAAAGAGGCGTCAAAGGAACTCTTGAGGACATTAAGGACATAGGATCGGCAGCTTCAGGCTTTTTCGGAGGATTAAGTTCAAAAAAAGCCGATGATGCTGAGTGGAATGAGCTTTTTTCATCTGTCGGTAAACTAATCGAACAAGGAGAATACATCGAGTCTCTCAACACTATTGACAATTTTTACACTGAATATTCGGATGGAACGGGGGATGTTACCTATTTCTATCTTCGCGCTCTGACCCTTGTTGAGTATCTTGAATCACAAGTAGGACATGAGGACTTTAATGAGATTTTCGATGCCCTTGTCGAGGCTATCAAAGAGGGCAAATCATTTAAGGACAAAGATCTCAATGATGACTTCAACGAGTTTGAAGAACGATGCAGGAGCGCCGCTGACAATAATGCTGAATTGGTCGCATGGTTTGAGTTAAGAGACAAATGTACTAAGTTATGTCAAAATGCGGATTTCAATAAGGCTGAGATGCTTATTGAAGACTGGTACAAACGCTATGACAATGATCTCTTCCATCCATATATGCTTGCGTTGATAAACATTGAACGACACAAATACGACTTGTCTTCCGGTAAACTGCCCGCGCACGAAGAGATAGAAGGAACCGAAAGTTTGATCTCGGCAGTTGCCAGATATGAAAATTCTTCCGAAAGTTGCAAGGAGCTTAATGATGCCCTCGACGAAGTCAAAATCAGAATGTCATCACTTAAACCGGCTTCTGCCACGAACGCAATTACAGACAAATCTGACGGTTCTTCGCTTACTGATAATGAAAAAGAATATCTCGACGAGGTCAAGGCATGTCTTGAAGACGATGGCGAGATAACCGCACGCGAACGCCGTCTTCTTGATAAACTTTGCCATTCACTCGGTATTTCCGATGCGAGAGCTGCCGAACTTGAAGCGATTGCTTTAGGAAAATCTGAATTGACCGCTTCTGAAAAGGAATATCTCGACGAGTACAAAGCTTGTCTGGAAGAAGACGGTGTTATCAGCGACCGCGAACGGCGTCTGCTTGACCGGCTTGCGAAATCCCTTGACATAGCGCCGGAAAGAGTGCGTGAAATCGAGGCTTCCCAAAAGCACTGATATAGCACGAGTCTTTACAGACTCGAATATGTCGGGGGACAATTTCTCGGTCCGGACACTTCGTGCCCGGCTAACGTTTGGCGTGAGCCTGTACAGGCTCGCGCAGTTGTTGAACGCGATAAGGTCGGTAGGGACACCGGTACCACGGTGTCCGGCTGCGGCCCGCATGAGCCTTCACAGGCTCGTACAGTTGCTAAACGGCGATAAGGTCGGCGGGAACGCCAATACCACGGCGTTCGGCTGCGGCCCGCATGAGCCTTCACCGGTTCGTACAGTTGTTAAACGGCGATAAGGTCGGCGGGAACGCCAATACCACGGCGTCCGGCTGCGGCCCGCATGGTCTTTTACAACCGTTCTGCCGGTATGGCCGTCCGGATATGCGGGCGCCGTACTACTGGCGCCCCTACCGATCTGCTGCATTTTAACAGTTCAATCGGGTTTTGTAGCCATCCGGATATGCGGGCGCCATACTGCCCATGGCGGGGTTGCTAAAACTCGCTGGTGAAGTGGAAGCGAATCTTGGGGAAATCGGCTTGCGCCATCTGCAGGACGTAGTTGGAGTCGGCAAGAAATACGTCGCGGCCTTCGCGGTCGGTGGCCATGAATTGGTGTTTGCGTTTCTTGAACGCTTCGAGTGCTGCCTGATCGTCACTTTCAATCCAGCAGGCCTTGTAAAGCGAAATCGGCTCCCAACGTACGGTGGCCCCATATTCATGTAGCAGACGGTACTGTATGACTTCAAACTGCAACTGCCCGACAGTGCCGATGATTTTTCGCCCGTTGAACTGGTTGGTGAACAGCTGTGCCACACCTTCGTCCATGAGCTGCTGAATGCCTTTGTCAAGTTGCTTGGCTTTCATCGGGTCGGTGTTTTCGATATATTTGAACATCTCGGGCGAGAAGCTCGGCAGCCCCTTGTAGTGCAGGTTCTCGCCTTCGGTCAGGGTGTCGCCGATTTTGAAGTTGCCCGTGTCGGGTATGCCTACTATGTCGCCGGGATATGCCTCGTCGACAATGCTCTTTTTCTGTGCCATGAACGCGGTAGGTGCGGCAAAGCGCATCATCTTGCCTGAACGCATATGCTTGTAGTTGGCATTGCGTTCAAACTTTCCCGAACATACTTTTACAAACGCTATGCATGAACGGTGATTGGGGTCCATGTTGGCATGAATCTTAAATACGAAGCCGGAGAACGCGTTTTCATCGGGTGACACATTCCTCTCTTCGGCTGTGACAGGACGGGGCGACGGGGCTATCTTGACAAAGCAGTCAAGAAGCTCTTTGACGCCGAATGTGTTGAGCGCCGAACCGAAAAATACCGGAGCTACCTTGCCTTCAAGATAACGGTCAACATCGAGCGGGGGATACACACCTTCTATCAGCTCAAGGTCTTCGCGAAGTTTTGCGGCATCTTTTTCGCCGACGGCCTCGTCTATGCGGGGATCATCGACCGAGTCTATCTCAACGCGCTCGGTGACTTGGGTTTTGCTCGGAGTGAAGAGGTCGAGCGAGTGCTCGTATATGTTGTAGACACCCTTGAACTTCGCGCCGATGTTGATAGGCCACGACAGGGGACGTACCGATATTTTAAGCTCCGCCTCAAGCTCGTCGAGTATTTCAAAGGGGTCGCGACCCTCGCGGTCGAGCTTGTTTACAAATATTATTACCGGAGTGTTGCGCATGCGGCACACCTCCATCAGCTTGCGTGTCTGTTGCTCCACGCCTTTGGCTACGTCGACGACTATGATTACACTGTCTACGGCCGTAAGCGTACGGTATGTGTCCTCGGCAAAGTCTTGGTGACCCGGAGTGTCAAGTATGTTTATCTTGTAGTCGCCGTAGTTGAAACCCATTACTGACGTGGCCACCGATATTCCGCGCTGCTTCTCGATCTCCATCCAGTCAGATGTAGCTGTCTTTTTTATCTTGTTTGACTTTACTGCTCCGGCCACATGTATGGCTCCACCGAAAAGAAGGAGCTTTTCTGTAAGGGTGGTTTTACCTGCGTCAGGGTGAGAGATTATAGCGAATGTACGCCTGCGGTTGATTTCGTCAGTAAGTGTTGCCACGTTTTTTCTGTTAATAAATGAATTTCGGCTGCAAAGGTAGCAATTTTTATTGGTTGTCCCAAAGTTTGTCCTCTTGGTCGAGCTTGTAATACTTTGCAAGCAGAGCGATGAATTTCGATATCTGTGCAATGGCTTTCTCCGTATCTTCTGACACTTTCTTACCCTGAAGTTTAAGCATTAGCACTCCGTACAGGGCGGCAAAGCATGTCTCTATCTCATCCAGTTTTTTGTCGCCTTGGCGTGAGCGCAGCTCGACTATATAGGGTAGGGTCTTGTAGAATTCCGCGGCATAATCTTGAAATTTCGGATCGCGGAGTAGTGCAAGGTGCAGGTCGTTGAGCTGTATCAGCGTGTTTTTATTAAGCTGCAGGTGTCCCGACTGTTCTATGTTTTCGCGGCGCATCATGTCGATGAGCGATTCATACCATTCGGTCAATTCGCGCTTCTGTACTTCGTTAAGATTAAACCGGTCAATGATGTTGCTCTTTATTTTGTCGATGTCAAGACCGTTTGCGCGTATCATATCCTCGATCTGCCACATGTAGAGGAGGTATTCCGCTATATTTTCTTTCCTTTTAGCCGATGCGATATACATAATTTTGTCTGTTTTATAGATTAACACCAAAGTTACAAAAAATAACTGTTACGATAGCTCAAAAAATGTTATGTCCGATATTGCCGGTAAAAACATTTGTATTTCAGTCACATAAACAGTCGCGACCACTTGACGTGAAGCATCGCCGAACTGAATGTTGATAATTTTATGAAAAATATGGGCCGTAAAATTTGGTAGATACAATAAAACTCTCTAACTTTGCCCTCGCAAAACAGAAATTGCCTTGTGGTGTAATGGTAGCACGTCGGATTCTGGTTCCGCCTGTGAGGGTTCGAATCCTTCCAAGGCAACTCAAAGAAAGAGCTAAGTCGCTGAGATTTAGCTCTTTCTTTATTTTTATCCCGCCGCGAAATGTTAAAAATTGTAATTTTGATACAAATTTGATACAATTGTCCCGGAATGCGTGGTTTATAAAGATTCACAATCGTATCAAAAATAGATATGAGAACTATCATTGGGTATCGCGTGTTTATGTTATCGAGTGCTAAGATTTAACAAAGATTCAACAAGGCTGTTTGAGTTTGATTGGCTCTCATCATTAATAACACTTAATGTAACACCCGCAAATGCCAAACCCTACGACATTACGAGATGTTGTGCCAATATTGGAAGACCTGAGGCAGCTCACGAAAGTTCCGCTGGTAGCCAAACAGGATACAATTCTGTACAAGCGAATTGCCGAGGCCACCAGTAAGCTTTGCTCTATCGACATCGAAAATGCTATCATCGAATCTCACGCCTCCGGAGAAATCGGAAAGGTGCAAGCTGACCAAACCAGAAATTACTGTGCTGAGATTGCGACAAGAATAGATACATTCCAGAATGTATTCTATAAATTGGACAAAGAACGTAAAAATAAATCCAAGGCAGATATGATAGATCAGTATGAAAGTAACCACTTCCTTAAAGAGGTGGAGATGTTCTATATGATTGCCGCTCACTATGAGTACGCGCTAAAGGCTTGTCGCAAAATCCCGGTGCCTGATGATTGGACAATAGATAAGTACAAACAGGAAATCGAGTTATTCCATATGGCCGACACTCGGGAAGGATGGCTTGAAAAGAAACGCGAGTTTCTTATAAAATTGCAGGAAAGCGTTGAATATGATGAATTTCTGTTAAAACCTTCATTCGATGTGTACCATGACTTGCGAAATGTCTGTCGCAAAATTTTTATCATGGTGGAGCGATATTTTCCGCCATGTGAAATTCAGTTACATCCGAAATGCAGGGAAACCTTTATGCAAAAGATGCAGGTTCGTAATGGTAGTTATCCGGCACCTGAACAACCTGTAAAACAGAAACAGACTAATACTAAATCTTGCCGCCAATGGGAAGAAGAACTGTTCCCGATGATTCTTGTGTCGGAATTATATGAAATTTGCGCCATAATATTTGATGGTCCGACCGAAACTCAGTTCCATTCATCATTGAACCTTCATGGTAAACATGAGCCTCTTAAGATAAAGCCTAAGCAAAAAATCAAGGTGTGCTATCTTATCTCCAAGCTCTACGATATCGTGCCGGAAAAGCACAAAGTCGCATGGCGTGAGGATATCCTTTTACACTTCGGAATAGATTCATCATATTACGAAAGCAAATATTCACATCCGCGTGGGAGCGATGCCAGCAGGTCAAGTATGGCCTTTGCAGATGACATCGATGAAATCATCAAAAACCATAAAAAACGGGCTTGATAGTCCTTGCGACTTAAAGATACCACTCGCGCACCACTTTCACCACTTGAAATTCCACTTTTGAAACTTTATGATACTACCCGTTAGAGCCTGATACTCTGACGGGTAGTTTTAGTAAGTGGAGAACAGGAATCCACATACAGACCACTCATAACCGGTTGTAATTTTGCAGTGTCCGGGAGATACTCGGATACGCTCTCTCAGAGGGCGGAAGTATAATTCAAACCCACACTGCGTATGACAAAAGACCAGTTACTCAAACTTCCTCTCTGGCAGTATACCGGAGAACAACTTTTAGAATTACTTGATTCCCGTAATGTCAAGGATAACATCGAACCAGACGGTGCAGCTATCACAGCAAAGCGATGGCTCGTCTATGGAATTGAAGGTCTCTGCGAACTTCTCCAGTGCAGCAAAGCAACCGCACATCGCATCAAGAACAGTGGCGTAATCAAAGATGCCATTACTCAAACGGGTAGAAAAATCGTTATCGACGCACAACTTGCGCTCGATCTTATCCAGTCATCAAAGAAGGGAGGTCGCCGATGCAAGAAATGAAAGCGGACATCCTCAAACTTTGGGAGGAAAAGCAGTTGAGAATCACTGATGAGATTCAGACTGCGCCGGAGGTGCTGTATGCCAACGGCAGCGTTATCGGTACTCTTGGCAACTTCTCGGCTTCGACCGGTAAGGCAAAGAGCAAAAAGACCTTCAATGTTGCCGCCATTGTCGGGGCTTCGCTCGTCAACGGCAAAGTATTGGGCTACACCGCAGAGTTTCCCGATGACAAACGCACAATCCTCTACTTCGATACCGAGCAAAGTCCGTATCATTGTCAGAAGGTTATGGAGCGAGCGTTGCGACTGGCAAAGTTGCCGACCGACACCCACCCGGAGCATCTGAAATTCGCGGCGTTGCGCCAGCTTACACCATCATTGCGCCTTGAAGTCATCGAACAGGCGATAATCAATACTCCCGGCGTAGGATTGGTTGTAATAGACGGTGTGCGTGATCTGATGTATGACATCAACTGCGCCAAGGAATCCACCGACCTTATCGGCAAGCTGATGGAATGGACTGACAAATTCCAAATACATATCCATACAGTCCTGCATCTAAACAAGAGCGACGACAACGCCCGTGGTCATGTCGGCACCGAGCTGAACAATAAGGCTGAAACTGTCCTTCAGGTGTGCCGCAGTAAAACCGATGATACCGTGTCGGAGGTATGCGCTGCCATGATACGCGCTGCCGAGTTCGACCCGTTTGCCTTCCGTGTCAATGACTACGGACTGCCGGAGATTGCAAGCGGATATGTATTCTCAGAGCCGGGCAAGAAAGCCAAGGATCCTTATCCCTACAAGGAGTTGACCGAGGTACAGCACCGCGAGGCACTGGGCGTGGTATTCGCCAACGGGCCGATAAAAGGATGTCGCAACTTCGAGGCGGCATTGAAAGCCGGGTATGCCGCCTGTGGACACTCGTATTCCAACAACAAGGTCAAGGGCTTAAAGACTTTTCTTGACAACAAGGGCATGATTCGCTACGAGAACCGAGAGTATATCTACAATCCGGATTTCTACTATTGATAACCGCGAAGCGCTTTCGTAGCAAAGCGGAGAAAGAAAACCACAATTCTGGTCTGGTTTAGAAAAGGGCATATATAATAGGCGCTAAACCAAAGACCAACTCACTCTAACATTTTAGAACCCATGATCAAAGAGATTAAATCAATCCCTTTAGCCGCCTTCTTGTCCCGACTCGGACATGAACCGGCGGCGAGAAAAGGATCCAAGCTCTGGTATAAGTCGCCTTTGCGACAGGAACATACGCCGTCATTCAAAGTCGAAACCGCGCTCAACTGCTGGTATGACTTCGGTATTGGCAAAGGAGGCAACATCATCGACTTAGCAGCTGAATTGTATCAGTCAACAGACCTGCGCTATCTCATGCGCTGTATCGCCAACAGCTATCCTGTGCCATCGGCGCAGACAGTCGCTTCCTCTTTCCCCCAGCGACACTCTGCACCGAGTGTGGAACAGTTTGAAGTAGTGCCACTGGAACACCGCGCACTTGTCGCATACCTCCAAGAGCGTGGCATCCCGGCACACATCGCCATGGCGAACTGCAAGGAGGCTAATTACAGCGTCAACGATAAGTCTTATTTTGCCGTGGCATTTGAGAATGTCAGCGGAGGCTGGGAACTGCGCAACAGATACTTCAAAGGTTGCAAGGGACGCAAGGACATCTCATATCTTCCGTGGGCGAGAGATGGCCCGTCCGCAGAGTGTGCCATGTTCGAGGGTTTTATAGATTATCTCTCCGCTCTCACACTCGGCCTCATCAGCGGAGCCGATGCAATCATACTCAACTCAGTTGTCAATGTCAACAAGGCTGTGCCTTATCTCAAAGATTACAGAACGATCAACTGCTATCTTGACAACGACACCGCCGGACAAACAGCATTATCCGAGTTGACAGCCATATATGGCCCAATCGTGATTGACCGCTCAACACTTTACTCTGAGTTTAATGACTTGAATGATTTTCTTGTCAATCAAAGTTTCATCAAAAACACACTTTCCAATGAAAACAAATAAATCCCCTGCATCCAAGTCAACCAAGTTGACCGATGCACCCGAAACCCAAGTATCAACCTTTAATTCCGATTTTATTATGAAATCAGATAACTCTACCAACTCCACTCCAGCAGTCAACAGCGACAACGCTGTTAACAGCACCACCACTGCCAACGCCGTTGCCAATGAAAATCTGTTTGGCAACGAGCAGACAGCAACCGAGGCAACAGCCATAACCGCCATACCCGAGCAGCCGAAGCAACAGCGTATCGGCAAGCAACAGCGCAAATCGGATTTCGCCGAGTTCAAGGCTACGTTCCTTACTCCGGCAAAGGTGATTAACCGTCACCCGGTCAACATCGAGGACGACATCTGGGAACAGCTTGAACGCATCGCCCGCATCCTCGGCGAGCGTGGCACCACCGTCGCCAGCTACATCAACGCTGTCCTCGCCGACCACCTGCGAGCCTACTCCCCGGACATCGAAATCTGGCGCAAACTCTGAATGCGTGATTGCAACTATATACATACACATATTCATACACATGAATATTCACATGGAGATATTAACCTATTTGACCGCTAAATAGTCCTCGTAGTTTCGTGCATCTCGAAACTATCGCAGGGGTTCGGAATTGGAGGGAGCGAGTTTATGTTTTCGTATTACAAGTAATCCTCAAACGACTCGCTCCCATCCGCTCCCGATGGTCACAAACCTCAAACAGAATTTCCAATGAAGAAATCCAATTTACGTCCCTCTAAAGGACGTCCCAAACTCCCGGCTGATGAACGAAAGTCCATCATGGTGCCGGTGAAATTCGACATCGACCAGTATCAGGTAATGATGGACAAAGCTCTCACGGCAGGGCTCAACTGCTCGGAATATATCCGGCAGTCGGCACTGCATTGCAAAGTCGTGGAAAGGCTCACGCCAAGAGATGTCAAGGCAATCCGCGACCTTCAGGGAATCGCCGAAAATCTCAACCGTACGGCAAAATTTGTTGGTGCCATTCTAAAGGGTGGTACCTCAGATGACCAGATTGTCCGTACATACAGAGAGATAATTCAGTGCAAGGATTTTGTTCTTTCACTGATAAAAATCTATCGAAATACACCCGACAGCGTATGATGGGCAAGATAACAAAAGGCGGCAGTTTTGGCGGTTGCGTCGATTACGTCACCCGCAGAAAGAAGGATAATCCCGACGGTTCTCCATGCAAAGAATGGCGACTTATAGACTGTAAAGATGTATCTACGATAGAAGGACGAAATGGAATTATCGCCTCTTTTGAGGACAATCTCGCCTTGAATCCGGGCTTGAAAAATCCGGTCGGACATATTTCTCTGAACTTCCATGCCAACGACAAGGATAAGGTTGATGACCTGACAATGGTCGAGATTGCGCAAAAATATATGGATAAAATGGGTATCGTCGATACTCCATACATCATTGTCCGTCATCTTGACAAGGATTATCCACACTGTCATATCGTGTTCAGTCGGATAGATAACCATGCCGAAACCATTTCTGATAAAAATGATTTCAGTCGAAACAAGGCTGCGTGTCTTGACTTGACAAAGGAATATGGGTTGCATATTTCCGAGGGCAAGCGACAGACCAATGTCAATAAACTGCGTGGCACGGAAAAGCTACGATATGAGATTTTCAACGCCATTGACGCAGTATGGAATGATAAATCCGTCCATACTTTCGAGCAATTCGAGGCCCGCTTAAAGGCGGCTGGTGTCGGCATAGAATACAAATATAAGCGTGGCACCAGCGAATTGCAGGGACTATGGTACACCCGGAAAGGCAAGCGTTTCGCCGCATCAAAGATTGACCGGCGATTCAGTCTGGGCAATATTTCCAAGCATCTCGCCAACAACAAACCGTTACATCCTCAATCTCAATGGATGTATGCAGATGGTTCCATTGTGCCTATCGCATCATACAAAGGAGTGCGGTTTTCGACACAACAGATCAATGATTACGTTGAAGGGAAAGCTATCCGAGTTGACGGATGTCTGGGAGCTAAGCCTACCGTGTGGATAAAATTCAACCCACAGCGTATGATTCCGGGAGTCTATTCATCGAATCCGGATTTAGCCGGACAAGCCGCATCTCAGTCGCAAAACTACGGCACCCGGTTTTCCCAAGTTTCAGCCGCAGGAACCACACAGCCGCAAGAAGGTTTCATTAACGAGAGTACTTTACCCGATGATTTCAAACTGTGGCTGAGCCGCCATCCCGGACTTACCATAGAAGAGGCCCTTCACCGCTACCGTGAAGAACAAAAAGCCAAACGCCGCCGACAAGGGCCCAAACTCTGATAACCCAACGCCGCTGAGGGAAGCAGACCTCGGCGGCGTTTCTCATCTAATCTCCTAAGCCACATATGAGGTGAACGAATATAGTTGTATCTTATATGTTCCTCAGCATATTCGATTGTCATCTCAAAAAAAATCGCTAATTTTGCAATATAGTAACCCCAAAATTCTGAAGATGGCCGGAACGGTTAAAACTTAACGGAAGCAATTCCGCTAAACCAATCACATCCCGAAACTCTCAAGCAGTCGTTACAGGCTCGGTCAGCCTTTCAGAAAACTGCAAACGGAGTTTTTGTTTAACGCATGAAAGAGAATCTTTCACCTATACTAAATAATCCTTACGAGGAGCCGCGATACCATTATGACGCTGATCTTAATGGCAATCTTGATTATAGCAAGATATTAGAGGGTCGTCGTCCATACTATTCCCATATCGGCATCGCACCAAATAGGCCTGAAAGTGCTCTTTTTACAAACGAGGATATAGGAACTGACGACCCTAGTGCGCCGTTTATAAACCTTATTCGCGAAGAAGTCAAAAAGTGGAGATTAGCCGGTTACCCTAAAGCGACTCGTGTTACTCGTGAGCTTTTGAATTTTTGGTTTAACAACCAGGAACGACAAAACTACCATAAACTCTTTTTCTGCCAACGCGAGGCTGTTGAGACTGCAGTTTATCTGAATGAGATTGCCGATTTTGACCCGAACATAGGACGCGAAATTTTACGTCAGCTCAACGAACGCATTGAAACTGTTTCTGATTTTTATGAAGATGTACTGCCTCGCACTGCCTTCAAAATGGCAACCGGTACGGGTAAGACGGTTGTCATGGCAATGCTTATTCTCTATAACTACATCAATAAAAAGGTTAACGTGCAAGACACTCGTTTTGCAGACCATTTCCTGATTGTCGCTCCGGGTATTACTATTCGCGACCGTCTCGGGGTTCTTTTTGTTGATGAGAGTACAAGCAGTGATTTTACGAAAACAGATTATTACCATGTTCGCTATCTAATTCCCCGCACCTATGAGGCTCACCTTGGCGGTTTGAATAGCTCGATCACTATTACAAACTACCACCAGTTTGAGCCAAAAGTCTACTCCGGGAAGAAATCAAGTCCTCTTGATGGTAAGCTCGTATATCGTCATGGAGAAGGTATGGTAAAACAGACTGACAAGGAAAGCTATGCCTCGGTAATATCTCGCTTGCTTGGACGGATATCCAAAAGCAAACGCATACTCGTCATTAACGACGAAGCTCACCATTGTTATCTGCCTCGCAAGAAAGAGGGTAAGCTATCCTCAGAAGATAAAGAGGAGAACGAAAACGCTATGGTGTGGTACGAAGGTCTGCGCCAGTTAAAGAAACTTGGCTACAAACTTCAACACGTCTACGACCTGTCAGCTACACCTTATTACCTCAAAGGTTCCGGATACGTTGAATATTCTCTTTTCCCCTGGGTTGTCAGTGACTTTGGACTTGTTGATGCCATAGAGAGTGGTTTGGTCAAGATCCCTTTCCTCCCTGCCTTTGATGATTCGCACGAACTTGACGAACCTGTTCTGCGCAATATCTACGAACATATTTCAAGAGAGCTTCCTAAAAAGGGACAAAAGAAAGCCCGTAAAGAAGCTAAAGCGAAAGGCGAAGAATCCAAAGGTGAGACACCTCCGAATCTACCGTCGCTACTTGGCGTGGCTCTCGATCAGTTTGTCAAGGACTACGAGGAATACAATCGTGGTACCCGGCAGGAGGGAGAGGAAGCAGTCAATGTGTTCTCAACGCCTCCGGTGTTTATTGTGGTCTGCAACAACACCACTGTCAGCAAGGAGGTGTTCAAGTACATTGCCGGTTACGAATCTGTCGATGCTGATGGTAATACCATCTACATTGACGGTCACTTCCCGATATTCTCTAACTACAAAAATGGCATACCGCTCAACCGTCAGCCGAGCCTATTGATTGACAGTGCCGCAATCGACAATGCCGGAGGCGTTGTTAGTGATGAATTCAAGAAAGTGTTCCGCGATGAAATCGAGAATTTCAAACGCGAGTACGCTCAGTTGCATGGTGCCGGCAGTGCCGACGCTCTTTCCGACGGAGACATCCTCCGTGAAGTGGTAAATAGTGTCGGCAAACTTGGCACACTCGGCTCTCATATCAAATGTGTGGTGTCTGTCTCAATGCTTACCGAGGGCTGGGATGCCAATACCGTTACCCATGTTCTCGGTGTTCGTGCCTTCGGTTCTCAGCTGCTTTGCGAGCAGGTGGCAGGTCGCGCACTACGTCGCCGCAGTTACGAACTGCGCCCTTACAACAGGGATGGCGAGGAAATTGATTCAAAGGACGTCAAGCGCTACAAACCTGAAAACATTACATGGAAATTTCCACCAGAGTATGCGCATATAATAGGAGTACCGTTCAAAACCTTCAAGGGTGGCGGTACTGGCACTCCTCCCCCATCCAAGCCTCGCACACCGATTTTTGCCATGCCCGAACGTCGGGAACTTGAAATTCGTTTCCCCAACATCCTAGGCTATCGTTGCGAGACTAAAGAGGGCGACATCCCGTTTGATTACACAGGACTGTCCAAATTCCGAATGAACTTCAACGAAATTCCGACTAAGACCGTCCTCGAATCTGCGGTTACCGACCGTGAGGGTAATAAGGAAGTTGTGCTCAAAAGCGAGTACGACACTATCCGCGACGCTCAAGTTATTTTCCAACTAACCCGCGATCTTATCCGCGAAAAGTATACCGACACAGAAACCGGTCGCCAATTCCAGAAATTTGCCCGCCTACGCAAAATTGTCGAAACGTGGTATTACAATCAGGTTGAGGTTGTGGGCGGCGACGGCTCACCTGACCTGCGTCGACTTGTTGTTTTCTTCGACAAGAAAAAAGTCGTCGCGTCAATATACGAAGGCATTAAGCAAGCCTCGGGCGGCGAGAATCGCATTTCTGCCATTCTCAATTATTACAATCCCGAAGGCTCCACCCGCCACGTCCACAACTCCACTACAAAACCGGTATATGCCACAACTAAGAGCCATGTTAACTATGTAGTGGCCGACACTGACTCGTGGGAGCAGATTGCAGCCAAGACCTTTGAGGAAATCGACTCGGTGATTTGCTATGTCAAGAACCAGTTTCTTGACTTCCGCATCCCCTACATATATCTCGATGAGGAACATGAATTCATCCCCGACTTCATCGTCAAAGTCAAGACCTCATCAGGCGAGATTGTCAACCTTATCGTTGAAATCTCCGGTTGGAGCAACGACCAGACAGGCCACAAAGCCGAGAAACGCAAGTACACTACCGATTGGTGGGTGCCTGCCGCCAACCGAATCGGCTCGCATGGTCGATGGGACTTTATTGAAGTCTCCGACATTGACAACATCAAAGCCATCCTTCTTGAAAAAATCAGCCAATTATGATAGACCCCAATCAGAAACCGGTAGACGCTATCATCCATCCCGATGACACCCGCACTGTCATCCCAACATCGGAACTTGCTGGTGAGGAGGCTATGAACATAGCCGATTCGCCCAAAACGAGCCAATACCGCACATTCAAACACGACTTTGATCGTGGCCGCGACCCTGAGCTATACTGGCTTGGAAAATACGCCAACGACGATGACGAAACAAAGTCGCCTGACCTCCGCGTTGACATCCGTTCGCTCTATGTTCACGAGGATATTGCCCCTGAAATGCTTATCAAACGGCTTTATCAAGTTAGACAAGAGCAGCGCAATCCCGGCCAGCCTATGCTGTTTTCGCCGGAGGATATGCGTACAGAGGTTGAAAACCAACTTGAACGTGTGGCCGACTACTACACTCATTCCATGGGGTGGAAGAACCGCCTTATCCAAGGCGACTCGCTGCTCGTGATGAACTCGCTGCTCAATCGCGAGGGTATGGCCGGTAAGGTGCAGACCATCTACATTGACCCACCCTACGGCATCAAGTACGGCTCTAATTGGCAGATGAAACTCAACTCGCGCGACGTCAAGGACAACGACGAGAGCGTCAGCGGCGAGCCTGAAATGATTAAGGCTTTCCGAGACACATGGGAACTCGGCATCCACAGCTATCTGTCGTATCTTCGCGATCGTCTTGTACTCGCCAAAGAACTACTAACCCAGTCCGGCTCCGTCTTCGTCCAAATCTCCGACGACAACGTACACCTCGTCCGTAATCTGCTCGATGAAGTTTTCGGCAGCGAAAACTTTGTTAGCCAAATTGTCTATCAAAAAACTACCGGTACTGGAAGTCCAGGAGAATTAACCTCTATTTCCTCTGTCTGTGACTTTATTCTATGGTATGCAAAGGATAAAACGCAATATAAATTTCGGCCATTATATATGGACAAGGCAACTTTTGGAGAGGGATTGGAAGGCTATAAAAATATTGAATTGCCTTCAGGCGACCGTATGTCAATAAAGGAATGGGAAAAGAAATTCCAGGAGAAATTCAATTACAGCCGAATTCCTACTGGGTGTAAATTATTTAGACTTTCTGACCTAACTTCTCAAACCAATAGCAGTTACTATCCAATAGAGTTCGAAGGACAAATATTTTGGCCAAGTACGACTAGAGGTTGGCGAACAGGGGAACAAGGTATGCAAAGATTGTTGAGCGCGAATCGAGTTGCTCGCGCCGATAAGGTTCTTCGCTACGTTGACTATCTCGACGATTTCCCCTTCGTTACACTTAACAATATGTGGGGGGATACTTCAAGCAATGTTGGTAGTGAGAAGCTATACGTAGTTCAAAGTTCCACTAAGCCTGTTCAAAGATGCTTGTTGATGACTACAGACCCAGGAGACTTGGTGCTCGACCCGACCTGTGGTAGTGGCACCACGGCCTTTGTTGCTGAGCAGTGGGGACGTCGTTGGATTACAATCGATACATCGCGTATCGCACTAAACATAGCCAAGACTCGCCTATCTACTGCTTTGTACCCTTACTATGAATTGTTCGACAAGGGGAAAGGGAACATTCGCCAAGGTTTTGTATACAAGAATGTTAATCGAATATCCTTGAAAGGAATTGCCAATGGGAACGAAGATAAAACAGAATCCCTTTACGATCAACCTATCGAGGACAATAAACGCATCCGTGTGAGTGGACCGTTTACCGTGGAGACCTTGCAGAGCTACAATGTGGCATCGCCTGAGTCGGTCGACGACCGCCCTGACGAGGCGGAGGAAAACCGTCTGTTCCAAGAGCGCATTTTCAGCCACTTGCAGACTGCGGGCATACGTAACGGAGACAAGAGCCAACGAGCCAATTTCAAACAGGTGGAGGCTGTTAGCCATCCATATCTCCATGCTAAAGGTTGGTACACCGATGGCGACGGTGAAGACCGTCTCGTTTATTTCCACATTGGTCCTAAATTCGGCACCGTCAGCAAACTCGCCGTCAGCGAAGCCGTTAAAGCTTTTCGCAGCAAGGCCCGCAATGAGGGTGCGTCCTGGCTGGTGGTGCTCGGGTTCTCGTTTGAGGACTCTATCAACGATGCCGACTACAATCTCGGCACATACACTGTGAGCAAGGTGCGCATGCACGACGACCTTATGCAAGACGGACTCCTGAAAAAAGACAAGGGTGCAGGTTCGTTCATAACCATAGGTGAGCCCGACATCGCCATCGTCAACGATAGCGAAGTGGCCTGCCACGTCGAAATCCGAGGTCTCGACATTTACGACCCAATCAAGGACGATGTAAAGGCCCGCTCCATCGAGGATATTGCCTACTGGGAAATAGACGATGACTACGACGAACAGCAATTCATAGTGCGCGAAATCCACTTTTGCGGCGGTAACAAAAAGGAATTCGATGCATGGAAGAAAGGCCTCAACAGCATTGCCTCAGCCAAGACCAAGAAGAAAGCCGAAACCACACTCAAACTCGAACTCAATGACGAGGTGTGGGATACGCTCTACGACTTCCGCAGCAGCGCAATCGAACGCCGTCCCGGTCGCAAAATCTGCGTCCGTGTAATTTCCCAATTCGGCGAAGAATCCTCAAAAATCCTCACCATCGAATAATACATTTTGCACATGCTTCAAACATTAAGAATACGAAACTTCAAGTTACACGAGGACACCAAAATCGAATTTGGAGGATTAACCATACTCACAGGAATGAACGGTATGGGAAAATCGACAATACTCCAATCCTTGCTTCTCTTAAGACAGTCCTTTCTGTCCCACAGATTAAAAAAAGGACTTAATCTCAGAGGAGATCTTGTTGATTTAGGAATCTCCGGTAAGTTAGCATGTCAGACAGTGGATTCTGATGAATTAAAATTGAATCTATTTTTTGAGACAATTAGTAGGAATTTCTCATTTTTATATCCTGAAGATGGAATGGAAACCTATCTTCCGTTAACTGATGAAGAAGAAACACCGGCTGAAATGGATGTGGAAGAAGAAGGATTTCTGTTTGACTTAGCAAAACAGAATCTATTTAGCACAGACTTTCAATATATCAGTGCTTTCCGGTTTGGCCCGATGATAACCTATGGTAGAGATTCTGCTGTTGTTAGTCAAGACAAACAGATATCAAAAACGCAAGGCAAATGCGAATATGCTGTTCATTTCTTATATCACTTCCGCAATATGAGGGTATTGGAGGAGCTTTCTTTGCCAGATTCCTCTAATAATTATAACTATCAACTTGGAAACCAAGTTGAGCTCTGGTTGCAGGCAATTTCTCCAAAGATCCATTTGAATATTGAGCCAGCGGGAGAAGATTTTAAACTCAATTATAAATTTGACAGAGAGAACAATTTACCTACCGAAGAAGTGTCGGCAGTTAATACCGGTTTTGGCATATCCTATTTACTGCCTATACTGGTTGGTATATTGAGTGCAAAACCGGGAGCTCTAATTCTTATTGAAAATCCGGAAGCTCATGTACATCCAAAAGGCCAGTCAGTCTTGATGGAGTTGGTTGCAAGAGCCGTTAAAGCAGGAATTCAGATAGTAATTGAGACCCATAGTGACCATATTATAAATGGAGCTTTGGTAAATGTCAAAAGAGGTATACTGTCATACGATAGTATAAAAGTATATTTCTTTAATCGAGATGAAGAGCGTCATGTCGCACAAACTCACAATCTACAGATAACTACATCAGGTCAGATTAAGCGTCCGCCCAAAGATTTCTTTGATCAAATGCAGATTGACTTACGAGTGTTAACAGGAATAGATAGATAAAACGATATGGCAAATAAAGAAACGTGCCAGTTATTCATCATTTTCCCAGAACATGAAGATGTAGATAAAACATCTCCATGTATCAGGGAGTTTACCTTGCTTGCTCCTGATGAAGTCATGACTTATATTGACTTTATCGACAGGATGGAGCAGCGTGGACGCGCGGAACACTATTTGTTATATTATGATTCAAATAATATCAGGAACTTTCTTTATCCAGTATATCAATTAGAAGAGTATTATCCTAACGTAGAATTAACGTTATTAAATTCTCTTCAGAGATTTGCAGAGGATTGGAGAGAAGAACCTATTCAAGAATGCATTGTTAACTACAAACTCTTTCAAGCACCTGTAACCGATGATAGTTTTTGTGAGATATGTGAACGAAAATATCAATCCGATATTGAAGCTTCTAACTCAACATATGCCATTATCAATCATAGCGCGCTTGAGGTGGTGTCAACAGCAACTATGCACAGGAATATGGAACAAGTTGATATACCTGTATTAGAGGCCACAATCGAAAACATAGAAAGTTGGTTACAGGTAAATCGTCGCCCTACTCGAGTGTATAATTGGAATCGCAAGCATGGGGTGAATGGTATAGGAGCTTACAAGGAGCATAAAAATGATCCTGTTGCAATACTATATTGTTCAATATCGCATGCTACAGAACTTCTCCACAAAGCAATGGGAGAAGATAATGAGATTGGACCTTTATATGCTTGGGATGAAGAATATAATCGTTACATGGAGTTTAAACGTGAATCAAAATCTTCCACCACCTTTCATTCATACCATCTTGAGGATGGTGATAGAAAGATTCCATCAATACGTAAATTATTAGGCAAATGAAAGAAAATTCAGATATTGAAGAGGAAAATGTATATGATGGCGCTGAACCTCGTATCACGAAACCTTTTGATCCGTCCAAAATAAAACTTGACATTGCTACGGTTAATCTGCTGGCACTGATAAATGAGTTGGAGAACGATGAAATAAATCTCAGTCCCGATTTCCAAAGAGCAACCGACGTTTGGGATTCCAAGGAGAAAAGCAGATTGATTGAGTCAATTCTGTTAGGTTTACCTCTACCTTCATTTTACTTTAATGAAGATGAAGGTGGAAATACTCGATCGGTAATAGATGGAGTGCAAAGACTATGCGCCATTAGAGATTTTGTACTTGGTAAAGAAGAAAATGGACAGCGAACATACTTGAAACTTGAAGGCTTACAATTTCTCAAGCAATATGAAGGTTTAACATTTGCGGATTTAACAAGACCGGATGTGCGCCGTATCCATAGTATGAAAATCACAACAAATACACTAGGATATGAAACCCCGAGTGAAGTAAAACTAATTATATTTCAAAGAGTTAACAGTGCGGGAATCCCTTTGACTCAACAAGAAATGCGCCACGCAATAAACCAGGGGATACCAGCCGATTTCATTAGAGAATTGTCTGAGAACTCATCATTCCTTCGAGCAACCGCAAATAAAATCAATACCAAGCGTATGCTCGACAGAGATTTTATCAATAGATATATAGCATTCTATTGTGCTTTTGATGATTATGATGGGAATCTCGACAACTTCTTGAATGAGCAAATGAAAGCCATAAAACTATATTCTGAAGAAAAGAAAAAGGAAATAGTCAAAACTTTTGAGAAAGCTATGGATACTTGCTACGCTATTTTTGGCGAAAAAGCATTCCGAAAAATCAACAAAAATGGCGACTATAGCAAAATATCTAAATCATTGTTCGACTCATTGGGAGTTTGTATAGCATGGCTATCAGATGAAGAAAGATCAGAGCTTGAACATCGAAAAGAAGATGTACGAGCTTCTCTGGCAAATCTGTTCAAAGATGATGAGTTCGGAAATCGCCTAAGTAACGGCACAGGTCAAATCAAAAACGTTAAATATCGATTTAATAAAATCCAAGAGATGTTGTATCAAATATTGGATAAGCCTATGCCAATATCAGACGTGAGCAATACCCTTTTTGATAGCAATATGTAACCTCTTGCCTTTTATGTTAGGTAATCTGTATAGCTGGTTTGGTTCGGGCTTTATATATGCCCGACTAAACCTAAACTTATATGGAAATACTCGAACTTATATGGAAATACTCGGCAAAAAGAAAGTTGTGAGTGTTGTTGCCCTCATAGGTTACATGGGCATTGAGCGGAAACGATTTTCTAATTGTTCGAGGCGGTTAATCAGTGCATCAAACGACAACTTTTCCCCGTAAATCATAGAGGTTTTCATTGCTTCGTAGTCGAGGCGCATTTTGTCGCGCAATTCGCCTGTCGGACAGAATGCGATGGTTGACGGATGGTTAAGCTCGTAGT